>Ga0181535_10000505_pt1 | contig 58605 bp, 46 predicted proteins | sample PEATcosm2014_Bin_44_FD_119774 | JGI IMG/M metagenome (GOLD analysis project Ga0181535, IMG submission 119774) | Peatland microbial communities from MTU Mesocosm Facility, Houghton, MI, USA - PEATcosm2014_Bin17_30_metaG | ecosystem: Environmental > Terrestrial > Soil > Wetlands > Peat | place... | reverse complement strand
GCTTGGCTGCACGACTACAACTTCCACCGTCCGCATGCTAGCCTCAATCTAAATACACCCGCTTCCCGCGCTGGTCTGAATCGGAACAACCTCTTGAGACTCCACAAATAGGGAATAGGGAACGGTCTTCCAGGTCTCAAAAACGAGGCCTGGGAGACCCGGGCTCTGTAAAAATACGTACTATCGAGGTTCGAGGTTTCCCACTCTTCCCGCAAAAAGCGCGGGAAGAATGGGGCACCCGTAGTTACTGGTTTGTTTAAGAGTGGGTCTGACTAGTTTAAGGGTGGGCCACCTGGCCATTCCACAACTCCCGGAGCACGGCCCGCATAGCAACGAGCTTCTCTTTGAGCTTGTTCGACCCGCCCTGGCGCGGGTAGTTTGCTGTGGTCTCCTTGTCGAAGCGTGAAAACCGAAGGCACCAGTAGGGGCAATATTCATCATCGCAGGGCCGATCCTCCGAGAAAAGATCGAGCCCCTTCGAAAAAATGTTGCCGAGAGGCGTCCTATGGCCACACCGGTAGATTGTCCCATCATAGTAAATGGAAACAAACGATTTGCCCGCAAAGCATTGAATGTCGGTAAAGTCGGGAAACCCGTCGAGGTAATGACAGTCGAGAAGTGGATTGATCGTTGAGAGTTGTCTATCAGGTTGCCACGTGCTGGTTTTCGCAATCAGTTCGGCTTGCTCCGAGAAACGGCTAAACAGGATACGCTGGGATTTGTTATAGGCCTGCGGGTACCAGCGTCCTTCATAAGAGCCGCGGATCGCTTTCGGGATTAGTGCTACACCAAGTTTTGCAAACAGATCTGCTACGCGTGCGAAGTCAGCAAATGCGGGAGGTGTCATTACCTGCGAGGCGAACACCGGAAAACCTCGTTCCACCAGGGACGCAACGTGAGCCTCCAGGTCATGCCAACCCTTTCGGCGGTCGCGTTCCTCCACGTGGACGCCACAGTGAACGAATTTGACGCGCGATGGATCAATTTCCGCGGCGAAGTCGAGAACTCGCTGTGAAGTGAGGTTGGAATTGAGCGAGATGAAATGCTGCGACGTGAGTTTTTGGCACATTCGAACAAAATCAGGGTACAAGAAAGGCTCACCACCCGTGAGGTGCAGCAACCAGGTTTTTCCGGTCGAGTTGAAGAATTCCAAGCACTCTTCAGGAGAAATTCGCCTGATGGATCGTTCCTCAGCCTGGGAGTGGAAGAAGCAGTATTTACAGGCGTAATTGCAGATTAGGCTGAGCGTCCAGTCGGCTTCGATATCGAACTTCATACAGCTTCGATCATTCCCGCATGCAATGGAATCATGCGGAATTTGAATTGTCATATTTTGAACTCCACGGTTGCATCGAGCACATTTCGCATCTATGGAGTCTTCGAGCCATAAGATGTGTTTTTCCAGCGCATCGATACTGGAGAGGTGCTGTTCCGTGTGGCTTAATGGATCGGCTGGTAGCCCACACCTGATGCTCTTAAGTAGTAGGGGCGTGGGTGCCCTGTGTCTCTATTTTGAAACCTGGGAATCAGAAAAACCTCAGCCAACACATATTACTCCAGCGAAGTTGCCTTTGCGGAAAGTGAAGCGGGGGCGGACGTTCGGGAGAACAGAGGGGATTGACGGGTGTTGAGAGGGCTTCGCGCTCAGGCGTGGGGGATTTCAAGGGCGCCGGTTAGGCTGGAGACTTTTTCTACACCGTGGCTGCGGCACCAGGACTCCAGGCCGTTGGCCAGGCGCTCGACGGCGCATGGGTCGGCAAAGCTAGCCGTGCCCACCTGAACGGCTGTGGCGCCGGCCAACATAAATTCGACGACGTCTGAGGGCGTGACGATGCCGCCCATGCCCAGAATGGGGATGGTGACGGCGCGGGCGGCTTCGTAGACCATGCGCAGGGCGATGGGCTTGATGGCCGGGCCGGAGAGGCCGCCGGTGATGTTGCTCAGGCGCGGACGGCGGGTCTCGGCGTCGATGGAGATGGCCAGAAAGGTGTTGGTGAGGCTTACCGCATCGGCGCCCGCACCGGCGGCAATTTTGGCCATGTGGGCGATGGAGGTCACGTTGGGCGAGAGCTTGACGATGAGCGGCCGGGTGGATGCTTTTTTGGCCCGCGCAACCAGATATTCGAGCGAGCCGGGATCGGCGCCAAAGGTCATGCCGCCGGCGTGGACGTTGGGGCAGGAGACGTTCAGCTCGTAGGCCGCGATGCCTTTGGCCTGGTTGAGGCGCTCGATGACCGCGATGTACTCGGCTTCCGTGTAGCCGAAGACGTTGACGATGACGTTGCAGCGGGGATAACGGCGGAGCGGCGGCAGCTTGCGGCTGATGAACTCCTCGACACCCACATTTTGCAAGCCGATGGCGTTGATCATGCCGGCAGCGGTTTGCACAATGCGCGGCGCGGCGTGGCCGGCGATGGGCTCCAGCGAGATGCCCTTGGTGACGAATCCGCCGATGCGCTCCAGCGAAACAATCTCTTCAAATTCAATGCCGTAGCCAAAGGTGCCGCTGGCGGCGATGACCGGGTTAGCCAGTTCCAGGCCCGCCAAAAACACTTTCATTTCAGGTTTCACGCGCGACACGCTTCCTTGATTCCGGGAGTCTCTACTGTTGGTTATGATACCGGACGGCACGCCGTGACCGCCGGTTGAGGGCAAACAACAAGGGCGGCCTCGTGGAAGCCGCTCTCGGGGTTTCTCGATAACGAACGGCTAGAGCTTTTCGGAAATAGTGTAGAACGGAATTTTGTCGGTATCCCACCCATTCCGCAGAAAAACGCGGAATGGATGGGGCACGGAAGTTTATAGCAAAAGCTAAAATGCTCAGGATTAGGCTTGCTCGCTGACGTTCACCTTTACCGGGGTGAGCCATCCGAAGCGGTCGGCCTTGAGGCCGCTGGCGATTCCGAAGAATTCGTCGGCGATCTTTTTAGTGATTTGGCCGGGCTTGCCATCGCCGATCAGAATACGGTCTATGGAGCGGATGGGCGAAACCTCGGCGGCCGAACCGGTGAAGAAGACTTCGTCGGCGATGTAGAGCATCTCGCGCGGAATGGGCTGCTCGCTGACTGTGTAGCCCAGGTGGCGGGCGATGGTGATCACGCTGTCGCGCGTGATGCCGGAGAGAGCCGAGTTGCCCAGCAGCGGGGTGTAGATTACGCCGTTGCGAACCAGGAAGACGTTCTCGCCGGAGCCTTCGCTGACTTGGCCGTTGACATCCAGGGCGATGCCTTCGACGTAGCCGTTGACCTCGGCTTCCATGTGAATGAGCTGGGAATTCATGTAGTTGGCGCCAGCCTTGGCGAGAGTGGGCATGGTGTTGGGAGCGAGGCGGTTCCAACTGGAGATGCACACGTCAGCGCCGCCGCTGCCAGCGACGTACTTGCCCCAGCGGAAGTTGGCGATGTAGACCTCAATGGGCGAGCCCTTGGGGCTGACGCCGATTTCGCCGTAGCCGCGGAGCACGATGGGGCGGATATAGCAGGGCGCGACGCCATTGGCTTCGACGGTGTCAACCACGGCGGCGCAGAGTTCATCGAGCGTGTAAGGGACAACCATGCGGTAGATCTTGGCCGAGTCGAGCAGCCGCTGCATGTGTTCAGGAAGGCGGAAGATGGCTGAGCCTTGCGGCTGCCCGTAGCAGCGAATCCCTTCAAAGACGCTGGAGCCGTAGTGGATGACATGGCTCATCACGTGGAGGTTGGCCTGCTCCCAGGGAATGAGATTGCCGTTGTGCCAGATTTTGGGGGTCGTTTGGATAGGCATGATAGTTTGAATGCTCCTTGGTCGCGCCGCGCGCGAACCCATCAGGGTAGCGCGCCGGGGGCAGTCCTGTCACGGAGCGCTGCGCAGAGGCCAGGGCGATGGGGAAACAGGCTCGCAGAGGGTGTGGCAAATCGCCTGTGGCTGTGATAACTTACTAACTGGTTAGTTAAATATGAAAATTGAAGCCACAACCCGAACCCAGGCTGAGCGCGCCGACCAGACCCGCGCCCGCATCCTGGAAGCCGCGATTCGCCAATTCAGCGAAAACGGTCTGGCCGGGGCGCGCACCGAGCAGATTGCCGAGGAAGCCGGCGTCAACAAGGCGCTGCTTTACTACTACTTCCAAGGCAAGGAGGCGCTCTATGAGGCGGCACTTGAGGCTGCGGCCGAAGGGGTGCGCGCTTCCAGCATGGCCGTGCTGGAAGCCGATGGCTCAGCCGGTGAGCGCTTTCTGCTTTCGGTGCTCAATCATTTCGACCGCATTCATACGGATCCCGGATTTCAAAGCCTGATGCAGCAGGAGATGATCCGTTTGCATCGCGGCGAAGCCAACGCGCTTCGTCCTCTGGTGGAGAAGGTCTTTCGCCCTTTGACGAAGCGGATGCAACAGGTGCTCGAAGAGGGAATTGCGGCGGGTGAGCTGATTCCCGGTGACCCGGCGCAATTCCGTTACGCGGCGCTGGGCGCCAACGTCTTTTACTTTCTTTCCGCTCCGTTCATGCGCCTGATTGACGGGGTTGACCCGCTGGAACGGGGCGCCCTGGAGTTTCGCCGGACCTCGGCGATCCAGTATCTTGGGCAGGCGGTTTTTGTTGACCGCGAGCACGGAGCGGAAGTGGCAGCCCGCGCGCTGGCGGCCGCGCCCATGCCGAAAAATGGCGGAATTCCGCCGCGGCCCACGCCTGAATTCCGCGCAATCAAAAGGCACGAAGCGAGGCAAAAGTGAACGCACGCAATCGAGTATTTCTGATCCTGGGCCTGCTGGCCGTGGGGTCGCTTATCTGGTACCTGGTTACGGTGCGGCCAAGCGCGGATCTGCAACTGATTGGCACGGTGGACGCCAACGAGGTTGTGGTGAGCGCCAAGATTCCCGGACGCATCCAGACGCTGTTGGTGGATGAGGGGCAGGATGTAAAGGCCGGCCAGTTGATCGCCATCATCGAAAGTAACGACTTGGACGCCGCACACAAGGCCGCCGAAGCTACCGCTGCCAGCCAGAACGGCAAGCTGGGCGAGACTGTGGAGACTGAGCGCCAGACCCGCGGCGAAACCGGCAGCGCCACAATCAACGCCGAGGCTCAGGTGCGCGCGGCGCGGGCTACGTTGGCCCAGGCTCAAGCCCAGTACGACCATCAGCAGGCCGACAGCAGCCGCATCATCGCGCTGGCTCGGCAGGGGATTATGAGCGAGCAAGCCAAGGATGAGGCGGCAACCAGCCTTCAGGCGGCCCGCGCGGCTGTTGATACAGCCAAAGAAAACCTCTCCGCCTCCGAAGCCTCGCTACGCCAGGCGCGCGCTCATGAGTTGCTCAGCGTAGTCGCGGCCCGCACCGTGGACTCGACACGCGACGAGGTGAAGAACGCGCGCGCCCTGGCCGACCAGGCCAAAGTCCAACTGGGGTATGCCCAGGTCTTTGCCCCGGTCAGCGGCAAGGTGAACGTCCGCGCCACACGCCAGGGCGAGGTGGTAGCCGCTGGCGCTGCCATCGTGACCATCATGGACCTGACCCAGACATGGGTTTACGCACCGCTGCCGGAGACTCAGGCTGATGCCGTTCAACTCGGCGACTCGCTGCGCGTCGTGATGCCCTCTGGCGCGACGCTTCAGGGCAAGGTCATCAATAAATCCGCCGAGGCCGACTTCGCCACGCAGCGCGACGTCAGCTCCCGCAAGCGCGACATCAAAACCGTTCAGCTCAAGCTGCTTATCGAGAATTCCGGCGAGCGTTTCGTTCCCGGCATGACCGCCGAAGTCTACATCCCCAAGAGCAAGCTGGTGAAGCAATGACAGCACCGGCCACAAACTCCGGCGAAACGCAAAAGAGCGTGCTCCTTCCGGCAATTGCCGTTGAGCACGCCGTCAAGCGGTACGGCGACTTTGAAGCCGTCAAAGACGTCAGTTTTTCCGTTGCTGAAGGCGAAATCTTCGGTCTTCTTGGTCCCAATGGCGCTGGCAAAAGCACGCTCATCCGCATGATGACCACGCTCATTCCACTCACCGCGGGAAAGGCCATTGTTGCCGGCCATGACGTGGCCAAAGATCCCGATGCAGTCCGCCGCGTGATCGGCGTCATTCCCCAGGCTCTCACCAGCGACCCCGATCTTACCGTCGAAGAGAACCTGAGCATCTACGCGAAACTTTACAGCGTTCCGAAGGCCGAGCGCCTGAAAAACATCGCCGAAGTTCTTGAAGCTGTGGACCTGAGCAAGTGGCGCGGCGCGCAGACCAAGACCCTCTCCGGCGGAATGCGCAGGCGGCTGGAGATCGCCCGCGGCCTGGTTCACAATCCCAGCATCTTCTTCCTCGACGAGCCCACTACCGGCCTCGATCCGGTCTCACGCATCGCCGTTTGGGAGATGCTCGACAACCTGCGCGCTACACGCAACCTGACCATCCTGATCACCACGCACTACATGGAAGAGGCCGACAAGCTCTGCGACCGCCTGGCCATCGTCGATCATGGCACGCTCGTCGCCCTGGGCTCGCCCATCGAGCTAAAACACAGCGTCCCCGGCGCGAACGTCGTCGAGGTCCACTTTAACCGCGAAACCCCTGAGTGGCAGGAGCGACTGGAAGGACTCGACGGCGTCACCAGCGTGCAGGCCGAGTCGGCAGGCTTTTATCGCGTGCTTACTTCCTCCGGATCGAAAACCACCATGCAGTTAGTCGAGTTAGCCGCGCAACTGGGCGAAACACTCACTTCTCTCAGCGTCCAGAACACTAGCTTGGACGACGTATTCGTCCACTATACCGGCCGCCAACTCCGCGATGAGCAGGTGAAACCCGCCGCCTACACCTTGCCGCCCCGGCCAGGAGTACGGCCATGAACAGGATGATGGCCATTGTCGAGCGCGAGATGCGCAAGTTCTTTCGCTCGCCTACGCTGATGATTATGTCGCTGATGATGCCGCTGCTTCAGTTGGTCATTATGGGCAACGCCTTTGGCGGCAAGATTGTTGGCGCGCGCGTGGCTGTGGTGGACTACGATCATGGCCCTCAGGCTGTAAGAATCCGCGAAGCCTTTGACTCGATTGCCGTCAACATCAAGACCTTCACCACCGTGGAGTACACGAACGAGGTGCAGGCCCGCGAAGACGTGCGCACCGGCAAGATCGACGCCGCCGTCGTGATTCCCGCGCAATACTCCCGCCGCGTCTATTCGCAGGACGCGCCGCGCCTGGGCCTGGTTGTCGATAATACTGACCCTTTCAGTTCCGGCTCGATTGAGGCCGAGATGCAGTTAGTGGTCACGGCGCTGACCGCCCCGGTGATTCAGCCGCGGCTCGCCAGCCAGATCGCTTTGGAGATCGTCGAGTTATATCCCTATGTCAATTACATGAAGTTTCTACTCCCCGCTACCATCGCGCTGGCCATGTATATCTCCGTGATGATCGGCGGCGGGATGTTATATATCGACGACAAGGCGCGCGGCGTCCACGAAGGCTATCTTGTAACTCCCATCACCAAGCTGGAGTTAGTCTTCGGCATGAACCTGGCCGGCGCCATCAAGGCGACACTGGCTGGCATCTCGCTCACGGTCATTGGCTCGCTCATGGCCGGACTGGGCATCATCTTTCATCCTGAGGCGCTGGCGGAACTCTTCTGCCTGATTCTGGTTTCTTCCATCGCTTTCAACGGCATGATGTTTCTGCTTATGGTCCGCGTCGACGATCCGCTGGTTCCACGCGCGATGTTCGGCGTTCTGAATACGCTGCTGTTTTACCCCTCAGGCGCCATGTATCCGATTGCGGCCTTTCCCCGCTGGCTTCGCGCCATCGCCGTCGTCGATCCTTTTACCTACGTGATCCACGGATTCAAAGCAATCTTGCTGAAAGACGGCGGCTTCGCGGCTATCCAATTTGATCTGCTTTTTCTGTTTGTCTTCGGGATCGGCACGCTGTTGATTGCCACGCCGTTGTTCAAACGTACTTTGTAATTTTTGGTGGTGGAAATTCGATTTGTTGGTTTGAAAGGGCGCGGATAGAGGTCTGGATTTCGGGCAGGACGCATGAAAAGCATCCCTCAGGAGCTAAAGCCCACGTTGTCATTGCGGCATTTGTGGCACGACTGAAGTCGTGCCCTTGCAAAACATTAATTTGTGCGGAGATTTCCTAAAGGCTTGGTTGTTTTTTTGGCACGTATAACACCCTTCGACAGGCTCAGGCCAGGCTAATTGTCGTGTCCTTTCAAAACGCAAACCATCAACCGGTTGTACACTGAGCCTGTGATGCGTCGATTGCTTGCTTCCTCGTTGCTCGCTTTCCTCGTGCTGGCCGGTTGCCACTCCGGCCAGAGGCCGCCCACGCAGCAGAGTACCGCTCAGAACTTCAAGGTATACAAATTGCGCGGCAAGGTTGTCTCCACCGATGCCGCCAAGGGCGAAGCGACGCTGAACCATGAGGCTATTCCGGGCTTCATGGGGGCAATGACCATGCCTTACAAGCTGAAAGACGCCAGCATTCTGGGAGAACTGCATCCGGGCGACGTAATTACCGCCGACCTGCTGGTCTCGCAGGACCCGAATGCGGATGTGCTGCTGGATCACATTGTCGTGGTGGCGCAGGCCAAGCCGGATTACCCTCCCGCGGTCTCCTATCATGTGCCGGCGCAGGGTGACACAGTGCCGGACTTCAAGCTGCGCAACCAGGACGGACGGCCGATTCACCTGAGCCAGTTCCGGGGCAAGGCGCTCGTGGTTACCTTTATCTACACGCGGTGCCCGTCGCCTGAATTTTGTCCGCGGGTGATGCACAATTTTGCCGCGCTGGAGAAGAGGATGGCGGCGAACCCCGCGCTCTATGCCAGGACGCATCTGCTCAGCATCAGTTTTGATCCGGAGCACGACACGCCCGAGAGGCTCCGCGCCTATGGCGTAACTTATATGGGCCGCGACGCGAAGAATGCGTTTGCGCATTGGGAGTTGGCCGTGCCCCAGAAGCCGGTGCTCGCCGAGATGGCGAAATTCTTTGACCTGGGAATGACCGAGAATGCGGATTCGATGATTACGCACACGCTCTCGACCACGCTGATCGGGCCGGACGGCAAGGTGGTGCGCTTTTATCCCGGCAATGAGTGGACGCCGGAGCAAGTGATGATGGACTTGGGTGGACGGTAGAATCCGCCGATTCGATAAGTTGAATCGCCCGAGTGTCGTGATTGCATGAATTGGTAATTAGCCATGGACAAGCGCGGGCGGGGACGCCCGCACTACAGCCGGCCGGGAGGCCGGCGCTACATTCATGCATTTACCCAATCACGCGGGCATGGTACTAGAAAGTTAAAAAATAGTGCAGAGCTTGGCGAAGGAATCCAGTTCAATCAACTGCTGACCGGCGGGCGCGGCGTCGAGCGTGGCGTGCTCCAGAATCCAGGTGTCTTTGTGAAAGAGGAAGACGGCGTGAAGGCCGGCGGCGAGCGCGGGGTTGATGTCGCTTTTGGGGCTGTTGCCGATCATCCAACTGGTATGCGGCGCTAACTCGTGGCGTTGAAGAACTTCGCGATAGGTCGCAGGGTCTTTTTCTGCGACGATCTCGACGGCTGAGAAGTAAGGCGAAAGTCCCGAGCGGCCCAGCTTGTCAGCCTGTTCTGCCTCGTTGCCCTTGGTCATGAGGATAAGCCGGTGGCGCGTGGCTAGCTCGGCCAGGGTTTCGTCCACGCCGGGAAGCAATTCAATCTCCTGCTCGGCGATGGAGCGCGCGAAGCCCAAGATGCGCTGACGCTTTTCCTCGGTCATGGGCGCGGGGCTGAGCCGCTCAAAGCAGGTGAGCAGCGCGTGGGTGAAGCTGGGTAAGCCGTAGCCGTGGGAGAGGATGGTCTCGCGCTCGACGACGTTCAACGTCTTGCGCACCTCGGCGGGCGAGTGCTTGTGGTGATTCAGATAGCTGATGAAGGCGGCGATGGCGCGCTCGAAGTAGACGTTGTTCTCCCACAGCGTATCGTCGGCGTCGATGAGAAGCGTTTGGCCTGAAGAAAATTGCGGCATGAGTCCATAGTAGCGAATCGGAGCGGGTAGCCGGTAGATGCAGGCTCAGTGGCCAGGTGAACGAGGTTCATGCGCCGGTGAAGAGCTTCGACGCGGCCCTTCGGGGCGCGTCGGGATGACGGGGATGCTTTCCCAGGCTTCCGCTGCGCTCCAGCCTGGGCTATTCTCGCGTCTTCCCTCCGGGAAGGAAGACTTCGCTTGTCGGGGACGGCAGCAGACCGAACCATCTTCAGCAACGGTGGTCATTGATGCGATTGCCTTGGCTCGGGGCCCCCATCCTTGCGTCAAGGAAAAAGGCGCAAGGATGGGGCACAGAGCTTTTGTGGAATTGCGAAGAACTACGGTTTTGGTTGAGCGGCCAGCCACTGTTTCAGATGCGGCTCCTGGAGCGCGCGCAACTCGATGCAGCCGTCGATGCTCTCGATTGCGTGCTTGAGGGCTTTATCGGAGGAGGCCACTTTGTGCGTGGAGAAGAATGCTTCCACGCTGGCTCGGGACTCGGCGGAGCAGAAGCTGCCCGTGGAGGCGACCAGACGAGCGCCCATCTCAGTGGTGAATTGAGCCTGCACCTTGTCCCAGTTGCTCTGAATGTACTTCCACGCCTGCTCGCGGTTTTCGTCGATCTGAAGAGCCATGGAGAACTGGTGGGTCGCGTCCTGGTTGCGGACCTTGCCCGAGGCGGCGTAGTCAAGGGAGCGCTGAACCAGCGCCGGATCCTCAAACTGGGCCAGCAGGCTGAGCGCGCCCTCCTGCAACTCCGGATTGGTAGAGGTTTCATAGAGCTGCTGCAAGCGGTCAAAGAGCTGGGCGTCGCCGTCGCGGGCGGCAATGCCCAAGGCGGTTTGTCCCAGACCCGCATCGACGGAACCGGGATCGGCCAGGAACCGGGGCGCAATCTCCCGCGCCTGGGCGAGGACGGCGGGGTCTTTGCCGTAAAAGCCAAGGATGCCGAAGAGTTCAGCGCGCAACTCGCGAGTGTTGGCCGAGTCGGTTTCAGCGGGAGGACCGAGCCGGGCATACTCCGGCGCAAAGGTTGAGCGAATCCAGGCAGCGAGCGCGGCACGCTCTTCGGCGGTGGCCGCAACGCGCGTAAAGGCCGCGTGGACGCCGTTCATGGTTGCACCTAACACTTCAGCGCCAGGGTCGGCCTTGATGGCCGCCAGCAGGTCGAGATAGGCGCCGATGGGAGCCTTGTTGGCGCGGACTTGCGCCCACTCGTCGCCGATCAGGCTGATGCGCTCCGTGGGAGTCAGCGAGGTTTCCACCTGCGCCACCAGGGCCGCGTAAACGCTGGGCGTATATGCGCTGCGGTAGTAGCCCTTGCCGCCGGCATTGGCAAAGAAGAGGGCGCTTGCGGGCGCCTTCAGCGCGGATGCGGCGGGCGTGAGGATTTGGCAGTCCTTGCTGTCGGCTCCGGTCTTGAAGCAGACGGGAAGGGTCCATTTCTGCGCGGAGTCCGGCTGAATGCTGGGGCTCAGGAAGAAGCGTTTCTGGGTTACAGCGACCTTGCCATTGCGCAGCTCGCCGAAGGTGAGGATGGGCGCGCCAGGCTGGGTCACCAGGCCCTCCATGATCTTGTCCACCGGCTTGTGGCTGGTGGCCGTCTGTGCGCCCCAGAAATCCTCAGCCGTAGCATTCGCGTAGCGGTGAGCGGCCAGGTAGTTATGCACGCCCTGGCGGAAGGTCTCCTCGCCCAGGTAGTTTTCTACCGTGAGGAGCACGGCGGCGGCCTTGCCGTAAGCAATGCCATCGAACATCTGGTTGATCTCTTCGGGCGTCTCAGCCCTGGCGCGGATCGCGCGAGTCGTGGGTTGGGCGTCTACATCCAGCGTGCCTACCACTTCCGCGGCCGCGGTCTGGCCGATGTTCCACTCCGGATGCATGGCGGCCACCGGCTTGTTTTCCATCCAGGTGGCAAAGCCCTCGTTGAGCCAGAGGTTGTCCCACCACTGCATGGTGACCAGGTCGCCGAACCACTGGTGGGCCATCTCGTGGGCGATGGTCAGAGCTACTTCTTTCTTCGCGCCAATGGATGCGGTCCTGGGGTCAATCAGCAGGGCGGTCTCGCGATAGGTGATGGCGCCGAAGTTTTCCATGGCACCGGCTTCAAAGTCGGGCAGGGCGATCAGATCGAGCTTCTTGAGCGGGTAGGGAATGCCGAAGTATGTATTGAAATAGTGCAGAACGTATTTGGCGACATCGACGCTGTAGGGCGTGAGAGCGACTTTGTCGGGCGTGGAGCAGGAGCGGATGGCTACGCCGTCAGATTCGCCCGTGGTGCACTGGAAGTCGCCGACGAGAAAGGCCACCAGGTAAGTGGACATTTTGGGCGTGGTGGCGAATTGAAGGACGTGCTTGCCGGCGGCTGGGCCGGGGGTATCGGTGAGGATTGCCCCGTTGGAGATGGCCGTGTCACCCGCATCGATGACCAGCGAAATGTCGAAGGTGGCCTTGAAAGCCGGTTCGTCGAAAGACGGAAAGGCGCGGCGCGCATCGGTGGATTCAAACTGCGTGACAGCGTAGTTGCGGCGGGCGGTTTTGGAGAGATAGAAGCCGCGCAGCTCGTTGTTCAGAATGCCGGTGTAATGGATGGCTAGAGTCGCCTTGCCCGCGGGCAGCTTCTCCGCGAAGGTAAAGGCGGCCTGCTGCTTTTCCTTGTCAAGAGCGACGGTGGCTTTCTGCTCTTTGCCGCCGGTGGTTACCGTCACGCTCTCAAAGGTGATTTCAGCGGCGTTCAGCGTGATGCGGTCCGTAGGCTCGGCAAGCGTTACGTCAATCGACTCGACGCCGGAGAAGGTTGCGGTTTTGAGGTCGGGCGTGAGGGTGAGCGCGTAGTGCTCCGGGCGGACGGTCTGCGGCAGCCGCTGGGCATTTGCCCGGCTTGGCAAGGTGAGAAAAAGGCACAGAAATGCGGCCGATGCAGCAATAGAAGCGCGCATCGAGAAAGCGAAACAGTGAATTTTCATGCAATCCTCGTTCGATTGAATAGTTATTCCGTTGATTTTCTTATCGGCAGCAGCGAGTCAAGCAGCAGCAGGCAAGCGCCGGTGACAATGGCCGAATCGGCCAGGTTGAAATCGGGCCAGTGGTAGGCGAAGATATGCACCTCGATAAAGTCCACCACTGAGCCGTAGGCGATGCGGTCGTGGACGTTGCCCAACGCGCCGGCAAAGACCAGCGCCAGCCCAAAAGTGGTGAGCGTGATGCGGTCGCCGAGGCGGACCATGAGGACGAGGACCATCAGCGCCGCCAGCGAGGAAAAGCAGATCAGGCCCCAGCGGACCGCGTGGGGCGAGGCCGTGTTGGCGAAGAGCGAAAAGGCCGCGCCCTCGTTGGTCCAGTGAGTGATGCGCAGAAAGTGGGGCACGACCGGGATGGCGCCGCCAAACGGGATGCGGAGCGTGATCCAGGTCTTGGTCAAGCGGTCAAGAAAGATGACCACGGCGGAGATGAGCAAGAGCCAGTGCAAACGGCGGGGTGCAGTGAATTTCATGGAGATTCCTTGCGAACAGTGGTCAGTGAACAGTGGTCAGTGATCAGTGCTGATTGAGATTCGTGGTTTCCCACCCATTCGCCAGAAAACGGCGAATGGATGGGGCACGGAGGCTACGTGGCTTCCGGAGGAGCGATCTTCATCTCCTTGAGCGCATCGTGGCAGCGGGTGCAGACGTTCTGCCAGATGCCGTAGTTCTCGACCACTGGCATGAAGTTCCAGCAGCGGGCGCATTTGGTGCCCGTGGCCGGGAGTGCGGTTATCTGAAGTTCGCTGCCCTCGATCACCGTGACGCGGGAGACATTGACGATCTCCTTGAGACCGGCGGCGTGGCGCTGAAGAAGGGCGAGTTGCTCACCCGAAGCGGCGATCTCCAACTCGGCTTCAAGTCCTTTGCCGATGTGCTTGGCCTGACGGGCTTCTTCTAGGACGCGCAGGGCAACATCGCGCACCTCGAAGAGCTGCTTCCACTCTTCCAGCAACTTCGCTGGGCTCTCGGAGAAAATCTCTTCCGGCTTGGGAAATTGCGCCAGATGAACGCTCTTTTCGCGGCCTTCGACCTTGGGCAGATACTCCCAGACTTCGTCGGCTGTGAAGCTGAGAATGGGCGCGACCATGCGAACAAGCGTCTCGGTGATCTGCCAGAGCACGGTCTGCGCGGAACGGCGTTCGTGGCTCGTGGGCGCGAAGGTGTACATGCGGTCCTTGAGCACGTCGAGATAGAAGGAACTCAAGTCCACGATGGCAAATTCGTTCAGCGCGTGGTAGACGCGATGAAACTCGAAGCGATCGTACCAGCCGAGAACATTCTCGGTCAGCTCGCGGGTGCGGGCCAGCATGTAGCGGTCGAGCGGCATGAGTTCGGCCTCGGAAACGCGGTCGCGTGCGGGGTCAAAGCCGTTCAAGTTGCCGAGCAGGAAGCGGAAGGTGTTGCGCAGCTTGCGATAGATTTCAGCGCAGCGTTGCATCAGGTTTTCACTGGCCGCCATGTCTTCGCGGAAATCGACGGATGCCACCCAGAGGCGAACGATCTCGCCGCCGAGGCGCTTGGCGATGTCCACCGGGTCCACGCCGTTGCCGAGCGATTTGCTCATGGCGCGGCCTTGCTCGTCGAGAGTCCAGCCGGCGGTGGAGACGTGCGAGTAAGGCGCGTGCCCGCGCAGAGCCACCGAGGTCAGCAGCGATGAGTGGAACCAGCCGCGATGCTGATCGCCGCCTTCAAGGTAAAGAACCTCGGATCTTCCACCATTCTGGAAGTCGGTGTAGGCAGGCTTCAACTCCGGATCGGACTCGCAGACGGCAAACCAGCTTGTGCCGGAGTCGAACCAGACGTCGAGAATGTCAGTCTCCTTGCGGAAGGCTGTGCCTCCGCAATTTGCGCAGGTGCAGCCCGCGGGAAGCAGGTCGGCCACCTCGGTGGTGTGCCATGCCTCGACGCCCTCGCTCTCAAAAAGATCGACAATCTTCCGGTTGAGCACTGGGTCAATAATCGGCTGCTGGCAGCCTTCGCACATGAATACCGCGATGGGCACGCCCCAGATGCGCTGGCGGCTGATGCACCAGTCAGGGCGCGTGGCGATCATGTTGGTGATGCGCTCTTTGCCCCAGGCCGGGTCCCAAACCACTTTGTCGATTTCCTCAATGGCCAACTGGCGGAAGGTCGTCTCAGTGCCGTCGGCGCGCTTGACGGGGGTTTCAAGACCGATGAACCACTGCTCGGTGGCGCGATAGATGACCGGCTTGTGGCAGCGCCAGCAGTGCGGGTAGGAGTGGGTGATGTCCTGCGAGGCCAATAGCGCACCACACTCCTGGAGCATGGCCACGATGACCGGATTGGCGGCCCACACCTTCAAGCCGTCAAAGGCGGGCGGAGCGGCATGGTTCCAGGCGCTGTGGTCAACGGTGAGGCGGCCAGCGGCGTCCACGCGGCAAGTGGGGTCGATGTTGTAGCGGGCGCCGGTGTAGAAATCGTCTGCGCCGTGGGAGGGCGCTGTGTGGACCGCGCCAGTGCCGGTGTCGTTGGTGACGTAAGTGGCCAGGACGCCCAGAAGGCTGCGATCCAGGAAGGGATGCTGGAAGGTGATGCGCTCCAGTACGCTGCCTTTGAAGCGGGCCAGTTCTGCGGTTTCGCCCAGTTTGCAGGCGGCCACAACGGCAGAGGCCAGCTCAGCGGCAACAATGTAAACCTCATCGCCAGCTTCCAGAGCTACATACTCAAAATCCGGATGGAAGGCCACAGCCATCGACGCGGGCAAGGTCCAGGGAGTCGTCGTCCAGATGATGGTGGAAACCTGTTTGCCCGCCAGAGCCGGATCGATCGCCTCCGGCGCAGAGGTGAGACGGTAGCGCACGTAGACCGAGGGGCTGGTGTGCATGGCGTACTCGACCTCGGCCTCGGCCAGGGCTGTACGGTCGTGGATGCACCAGTAAACCGGCTTGAGGCCGCGGTAGACGAAGCCTTTTTCAAGGAAGCCGTAAAAAGCCTCCAGCGTGTGCGCCTCGTAGTCGCGGGTCATGGTCTTGTAGGGCTTATTCCAACGGCCAAAGCAGCCAATGCGCTCAAACTGCGAGGTTTGCAGATCAACATACTTCTGCGCATAGGCGCGGCAGGCATCGAGCACCGCAGGAGCGGGCATTTCCAGCTTTTTGTGGCCCAACTGCTCGTCCACCTTGATCTCGATGGGCAACCCGTGGCAGTCGTAGCCGGGGACGTAGGGCGCGTCGAAGCCGGCCATGGTCTTCGACTTGACCACAAAATCCTTCAGGCCCTTGTTGAGCGCATGGCCCAAGTGGATGGGGCCGTTGGCGTAAGGCGGACCGTCGTGCAAAAGGTAGGCAGGGCGGCCGTGGCCAGCCTTGCGCAGCTCCTCATAGAGCCCAAGCGAGGCCCAGCGGGCCAGGCGAAGCGGTTCATTCTGCGGCAGGTTAGCCTTCATCGGAAAGGCGGTTTGCGGCAAGGTAAGGGTCGCCTTCAACTCCGGTACTGAGGACATCGTCACTCCCTGGTGTGTTTCAGACTGTTCATTTCTCAGTGTAAATGGCGGGGCAAGATCTTTTCGATAACAACCGCGGGTGCGGGCCGTCTATAGTTTATGGGAAACCTGACCATGCCGGAATATGAGGGCCTGGATTTTGAGAGCCTCCCGGACAAGACACAGGAGGGCGGCGTCAAGCATAATAGAAGGATGGGCCTGGAGGCGTGGACACCCCCGTTCGGTCAACAGACCAGGCGCCCAGAGGCAACGGAACCAGACGCAACGATGGCCAACGACCTGCTCGACGAAATTGCAGAATCCCAAACTGCCGCAGCCACCATGGGCGGATGCGAACTTGACCTCACTTTCGGTGTTCCCATAGAGGAAAAGCCCATCTGGGTCGATCTCTATGAGAGCATTCGCGACGTCTTTTTCCCGTCCAAACTGCCTCCGCTGGAGCTGACTTCAAAGCCGATTCCGGTACCGGACCGGATGGCGGTCAAGCGCAACCCCTGGGCCATCGGCATCTCCGCCACTCTCAACGTGCTCTTTCTGCTGATCATGCTTTTCTTTGTCAGCAGGAAAATTATCAATAATTTCAAGCCAACGCTGACAACGACGGACATTGACGTGGGCGAGTTCAAGGCGCTGAAAGCAAAAACGATGGCAGGGGGTGGCGGTGGCGGTGGTGACCACAGCATCGTCGATCCCAGCAAGGGCAAGCTGCCCAAATTCGAGAAGAATCCTACAACGCCCCCGCAGGTGCAGACGGTGGACCATCCTCTGCTGCCGATGGAAGCGGCCATCAATGTGCAGAAGGAAATTACCCTGCAGGACAATCAGAATATGCCGAATATCGGCATGAAGAACTCGTATAACGTCAAGCTGGCTTCCAACGGTCAAGGCGGCGGCGGCGGCATGGGAACGGGTTATGGCGGCGGCATGGGGCCGGGAACCGGCAACGGCTACGGGCCGGGCACCGGCGGAAATACTGGCGGCGGACTGTACCATGTGGGCGGGAAGATCTCCGCGCCGATTCCTTTGTTCGAGCCGGAGGCGGAGTTCTCCGATGAGGCGCGGCGGGCCAAGTACCAGGGTGTTTGCATTGTGCAGATCATCGTGGACGCGCAGGGCAATCCGCAGAACCCTCGGGTGGTGCGCGCGCTGGGCATGGGACTGGATGAGCAAGCCATCAAGGCGGTGATGAAGTACAAGTTCAAGCCGGCCATGAACGGCAAAACGCCGGTGGCGGTCTGGCCGGTCAATGTCGAGGTCAACTTCCGGCTGTATTAAGACTAGATGCGGTTTTGAGCAGAAAGAGCGAAGCGCTTGGCGCTTCGCTCTTTTCGATTTTTGGGGAAATCCGGCGGAAGGGAGAATCCCGTGGATTTGTTGGGGTAGAAGCATTTACGGGAGCGCTCACCCAGCGCTAAAGCGATGGGCTAATCTGCACAGCGCCTCCGGCGCGGGCCTTGAGCACGAGTGGAGTTGGAATCGGTGGCTAAGTGGAACTGGAATCCGTTGATCATCTAGCTCGGACAGGAAAATTAGGCCTCAGGGCCTAAACAGGCTGCGGAGAAAGGGTTGGATTTTTCCGAATTCCCGAAGAACATCCCTCAGGGGTTAAAACCCTCTGTTTTTATGGCCTTTTTCGGCACGACTGAAGTCGTGCCCTGATACAAAGCGTCTTTCCGAAAGACACTCCACGAGTTTTACAGCAGCCTGTAAAGGCCCGGTTGATTTTTGCGGCATTTATGGCACGACTAAAGTCGTGCCCTTTTAAAACGATGGCTTGTTCAGAGGTTCTTAGAAGAGACCACAAATCTATAAGTAAATGGTGCGCCCGGAGAGAGTCGAACTCCCGACCTACTGGTTCGTAGCCAGCCGCTCTATCCAACTGAGCTACGGGCGCACACAAATGGTCTCTCGCGAAACCATAGACAGAATAACAGGGTTTTTCCGACGGCGCAATTGCGGGTTTTTCAGACTGCGGGAATCGGCTGCTGAGCCGGCGGCGTTGGAATCAAAGGCGGTTCGGCGACGACCTGCAGACCCGCCTCGCGCACCAGCCTGGTGACGGCTGCGGCGTTGAGCCGCGTGGCGTCATACTCCACGCGCAGGGTGCGGGCGGCGCGGTCGAAGTTGAGCTGGCGAATGCCGTAGACCTCGCGGGTGTTGGCCAGCGCGAAGGTTACCGCATCCGTGGGCGGCGTGGCATAACGAAAGAGAATCTCCACCGTGGTCATAGGGGAATGATAGCAAGAATTCAGAAACTTATTGAAAATCTAACCCTGATGCGGAAAATGCAGATCCTTCGACTCACTGCGCTTCCCACCCCAGCGAGCAAAGATCGCTCGCTGGGGACCCCGCTTCATTCCGATCGCTCAGGATGAACGGGGCGGGATCAAATCCTTGGTTTTGAAAAATCAGCAAGTTAGCCACCGCTTCGCGGTGATAGCGAGTTAGCAGGTTAGCGGATTTGTGCGACTGGCGGCGTCTCCCTGCACTGGTTCACTTCAGACGTCACTCGCCGGGGCGAGGTGGGCTGCTCAGGATGACGGGGCATTTATGTAACGTTCTTCTGAGACGGGACACTAGAGGCTTTGCAGATAGGCGCGGATCTCGGGATTGGACCAGTCCGGGTCGCCGACAATCTTTCGCCGGATGAAACCCTTGCGGTCGATGATGTAGGTCTCGGGCCACCCTTCGGTGTGATAAAGCTGGGCGGCCTTCTGCGCGGGGTCGCGGACGGTGATCAGGTCCACATGACGGCGGGCGAGGAAGCGGTTGTAGGCGTCCGGGTCTTCGTCAATGCTGACGGCCAGAATGGCCAGATCGGGCCGCTCGTGGTGCAGTTCGATCAGCGAGGGCATCTCCTCGATGCAGGGCGCGCACCAGGTGGCCCAGAAGTTGAGCAGAACCACACGGCCCCGGTAGCTGGCCAGGTGAATGGTGGTCGAGCCGTCGGAGACGGTGAAGTCCGGGGCTATTTGGCCGGTTTGAGCCGGATGCGCGCCGCGGTCGCAGCCGGACGCCAGGGCCAACGGCACAAGCAAAGTGAGAGTGAGAAACCGAGGGAGCCGCACATCCTTATAATACGGAGCGAAAGCCCCCAACGAAAGGGTGAGGACGAATGGAGAACGAGAAACGGCGGGAGAGCGGAGCGGTTGGAGAGGGCGGGTTCAAGCCGGTGCTTGGGCTTTCAGAGGAGCCGGCGACGCTGCCGTTGCGCTGGGAAGCGGTTCCGGGAACGGTTTTTGATCAGCCTGAGCCTGACAATTTGCTGGAACTGACAGTCATTGTCCCGGCGCGCAATGAAGAAGATTGCCTGGCCGCGTGTCTTGAGTCGCTGGTGAGCCAATCCGACGAAGTCTTCAAGCTGGGCCGGGAGTGGGAATTGATTGTGGTGGACGACCACTCGACCGACCGCACCGCTGAGATTGCCCGCAGCTTTGCCGGGGTGACGGTGATGGAGGCGGAGAAGCTGGAGCCTGAGTGGACCGGCAAGAACAACGCCGTCTGGACTGCGGCACGGCGGGCGCGTGGGCGTTGGCTGCTTTTTACTGACGCCGATACACTCCACGAGCCGGGCAGTCTGCATCGGGCGATGCATGAGGCCGTCAAGCACGAGGTGGGCATGTTGAGCTACTCGCCTAAGCAGATTGTTCATGGGCTTTGGCAGCGGTCGCTGATGCCGCTGATTTTTTGCGAGCTGGAACTGGCTTATCCGCCGGCCAAGGTTTCCGATCCTGGGCAGCGAATTGCCGCGGCCAACGGGCAGTTTCTGCTGGTGGAGCGGGAGGCGTACCGGCGGCTCGGCGGCCACCCTTCAGTGGCGGAAAAGGTGCTTGAAGACGTGGAATTTGCGTTCCTGGCCAAGCGGCGCAAGGTTGGATTGCGCTTCCGTTATGCCGAGGATGCCGTCTCCGCGCGAATGTATCGCTCCGCCGGGGCCATGCTTGAGGGCTGGACGAAGAACCTGGCGCTGCTCTTCGACAATTGCCTGGCACTGGCCGTCTGGCGCGTGATTGACATTGCGTTGCTGGTACTTTTGCCGGTGCTGGCGGTTGAATTCTGGAATGCGCCGCTGTTTGCGCACTCGGCGCAGTGGCTGATTGCCGGGTGGGTTCTGGCCATTTTGTGGGTACGCAATTTATTTCGCTTTTACGGCCGCGTAGCCAAGTCGCACTTTTCGTTTCTCGATTGCGCCCTCTCGCCGCTGAGCCTGCCGCTGTTTGTGGCGCTGCTCTACCGCAGTTGGTTCCAGCACAAAATTCTGAAGCGCATCAGTTGGAAGGGCAGGGAATACAAGGCGTGATGGCCTTATTGCGAGATGGAGCGCGTGAATTGCGTGAAGCCGGACGGGGAGTTCAAGCATCTTCTTTAGTGAGGGGTCTGCATGATCTATCTGACGCGGCGGGCTACGTTTTCCGCTTCGCACTATTACTGGAACCCGGCGTGGTCTGAGGAGAAAAACCAGCAAATCTTCGGCCGCTGCGCCAACCGCAACGGGCACGGGCACAACTACACGCTGGAGGTCACGGTGGCGGGCGAGCCTGACCCGGTGACCGGCTTTGTGGTCGATCTGAAGTGGCTGAGGGAAGTGATCGAGCGCGAGGTGTTGGAGGCCTGGGACCATCGCCACCTGAATCTGGATGCGCCGGAGTTTGCCGCGGCGATTCCGACCACGGAGAACCTTGCCATCGCGGCCTGGGATCGTCTGGAACCGCCGGTGACGGCTGCCGGCGGAGCGCGATTGAGCCGGGTTAGGATTTACGAAACGCCGGAGATTTTCGCTGAGTACCGAGGTGAGGCGTGATTGCAAAATCCAGACGCGCCTGCTTCGGACGCCGCTATTTGGTGAGCGCCAGCCACCGTCTGCATACGGATGCGCTCTCGACGGAAGAAAACCGGGCCACCTACGGAAAATGCAACAATCCCCACGGCCACGGGCACAATTACGTTGTGGAAGTGCTGGTGTGCGGAGCGGTGAATCCGGAGACTGGCATGGTGGTGGACCTGACGGCACTGGATGAGGTGGTGCGGGCGCGGGTTGTCGAGCGATTTGATCATGCCAATCTCAATTTGGATCCGCTGTTTGCGAATCGTGTGCCGACGACCGAGAATCTATGTAGAGCGGTCTTCGGATTGTTGAGGGACGCACTGCCGGGTGGTGAGTTGGAGCGAGTGCGCGTGGAAGAGACGGAGAATAATTTTTTTGAATGCTGCGGCGAGTGAAAACAGATGCAGATCCTCTTCTGCTGTGCTCAGGGTCGCTCAGGATGAACGGGGCGGGATCAAATTCCGGGTCTTGAAAGAATCAGCAAGTTAGCCACCGCTTCGCGGTGATGGCGGGTTAGCAAGTTAGCGGATTTGTGCGACTGGCGGTATCTTCCCGCCCTGGATCACTTCAGCCGTCAGATGGCAGCTCAAGATAACGAAATTACGAAGAGGATGAGGAGCATGACGCAACCGATAGCGGTGAGCAAGGCGATACACAGGGAAGCAGAGATGGACGAAGGGCTGAGCGGATTCAGCACGCAGGAGATGTATCGCGAGATTCTCAGCCGCTTGGGCGAGGACCCCAGCCGCGAGGGATTGCTGGCCACGCCGGGGCGCGTGGAGAAGTCGATGGCTTTCCTGACCAAGGGCTACGACGAGGATCCGACGAAGATTCTGCGCGGCGCGCTCTTCGATGAGGACTACGACGAAATGGTCATCGTCAAGGACGTCGAGATGTTCTCGCTCTGCGAGCACCACATGCTGCCCTTCTTCGGCAAGGTGCATGTGGCCTATATTCCCAAGGGCAAGGTGATCGGGATCAGCAAGATTCCGCGCCTGATTGAGGTCTTTGCGCGGCGCTTGCAGGTGCAGGAGCGACTCACGCGGCAGATTGCCGACGCCATTCAACAAGCGATTGCCCCGCTGGGCGTGGGAGTGGTGGTGGAGGCGCGGCACCTGTGCATGATGATGCGCGGCATTGAGAAACAGCACTCCTCGACTGTCACCTCGGCCATGGTGGGGTGCTTCCGCGAGAAAGAAACGCGCCAGGAGTTCCTCTCGCTGGTGCGGCCGTCCGGTTCGGACGGATTGTGAGTGGCTGGGCCCGGTCAGCTAAAGTGAAGAGGTGAACGGGCTTCTCGTTATCGACAAACCGGGCGGCATGACCAGCCACGACGTGGTGGGCCGGCTGCGCAAGATTACTGGCGAACGCTCCATCGGCCATCTGGGCACTCTGGACCCCATGGCCACAGGCGTTTTGCCCTTGCTGCTGGGCAAATTTACACGCCTGGCGCAGTATTTCTCCTCTGCTGAAAAAAGCTATTCAGGGACGATTCGCTTCGGCTTTGCCACGGATACATACGACGCCGAGGGCCAGCCTGCCGGGCCGGACCTTTGGCCGGAACTCGATCCCGCTTTGACGCTGGAGCGGGTGCGCGCCATGGCTGCCCGCTTTTATGGCGAGATGCAGCAGATGCCGCCAGCTTACTCCGCAAAAAAGATTTCCGGTAAGCCCGCTTACAAGCTGGCCCGCGAGGGCAAAGCTGTGGAATTGAAGGCCGTCCCGATCTGTATCGCCAGCTTTGAGATTGAGTCGCTCGATGGGGCCGAAGCCAGCTTCACGATGAGCATCAGCGCCGGAGGTTACGTGCGCTCTGTGGCTCATGAAATGGGCCAGGATCTGGGGTGCGGGGCGCACTTGAGCAGCCTGCGCCGCACGCGGGCTGGGGTCTTTACGCACGCCGAGGCGCACACGCTGGAGGAACTGGCTCCGTTGGCCGGGAACATCGAGGCGCTGGAGGCGCTGTGCGTTCATCCGCGCAGCCTGTTGCCGGAGATGCCCTCGGTCACGGGCGATGTAATTGCCCTGGGGCGGCTGAGGAACGGCGCTCAGGCCAACTTACCGGAGTTTTCCCGCGCGTCGCTGGTCAAGGTCTTCGCCAGCCAGCGCGAGCTGGTGGGGATTGCCAAGCGCGTGGCGGGAACGCTCTTTCAGCCGGTAGTGGGGATCAGTGGTCAGTGAACAGTGGTCAGTGGTCAGTTTGTTTTGCGATGGCTCGAGCTTTTGCGGCGGCTATGAAAGTGCGCACACGGATGTAATTACTGTTCACTGTCCGCTGTTTACTGACTACTGGCCTTTCCGCAGCATCGGCGTAAGCGCCGGCAACAGCGTCCGGGCGATGATTTCGGAGCCTTTGGCTGTGGGGTGAATGCCATCGGGCTGGATGGCGCCGGGAACATTCTCCAGGTTCTTGTAAATCATGGGAACGAAGGCTGTGTGGTGTTTCTGGGCGAGCGCGCGGAAGAGCTGCTCGAATTGCTGGATGTAGTCAGGGCCGTAGTTGGGCGGAAGCGTAATGCCGGCCAGCAGGATTTTGATGCGGGCGTTTTCGAGAGCCGTCAGCACCGCATCGAGGTTGCGGCGGGTCTGGTCCAACGGCAGGCCGCGGAGGCCGTCGTTGCCGCCAAATTCGACGATGACGATTTCGGGGTGCAGGAGCAGGATGGAGCGCAGACCGGCGACGGCGTCCTTGGTGGTGGCTCCGCTGGTGCCCCGGTTGCTCACTTTGTAGTGGTAGCCGCGGGCGTTCAGGTCCCTCTGGAGAGCGTCGGGGAACGATTCGCCGGTCGGGAGGCCATAGCCGGCGGTGATGCTGTCGCCGTAGCAGACCACGACGGGACGGTCGGCGGCCAGCAGCGGAGCAGCCAGTAGAATCAATCCAAACGAAACGATCAGCGAGCGGCGAACGTCCACAGGAACAGTGTAGCGAAATGCAGGGAACCAGGCCTATGACAGCATGATTTTGAACCTTCTGTTTCGAGGTTTCCCACCCTTTCGCCAGGAAAAAGCGAAAGGATGGGGCACGGGAGAGCACGTCAACAAGCGGTCAGAGACCTGGAGCAGAGAACGGGGAATAGAAGACAGAGTTTCGGGAGGCGGGCAGAGTGATCGAGGTTCGGGACGCGAAGAAATGGATTCAGAACGGCGCGCGGCGGGTGGAGATTCTGAAGGGAATTTCGCTCACCATTCCTGAGGGTCAGTTTGTGGCCATTGTGGGCGCCAGCGGCAGCGGGAAGAGCACGCTGCTGGGTTTGCTGGCGGGGCTCGACACGCCCAGCTCCGGCGAGATCTGGCTGGACGGCGTACCGATCCACAACTTGGCGGAGAAGGAGTTGGCCGCGGTGCGTGGGCGGAAGATCGGCTTCGTCTTCCAGTCGTACCAACTGATTTCGACGCTTACCGCTCTGGAAAACGTGCTTCTGCCCTATGAACTGAACGTGGAGAGCAGCGGGATCGAGCAGGCGCGGCGGTTGCTGGATGAGGTTGGGCTCGCGGAGCGCGTGGACCACTACCCGGTGCAGCTCTCCGGCGGCGAACAGCAGCGCGTGGCGCTGGCCAGGGCTTTTGTCGTCGAGCCGCCGATTGTTATGGCCGATGAGCCGACCGGGAACCTGGACTCCGCCAACGGGCGGCTGGTGCTGGACCTGTTGCTGGAGCGCAATCGCAAGGCTGGCACAACGCTGGTATTGGTGACGCATGACCCCGAGGTGGCCAGCCGCGCCGACCGCAGGATTGTGCTGCGGGATGGACTGATTGTGGAGGATAGTCTGCCGTACACGGCGCAGGCGGAAGTTGCGGTTGCGGAGCAGGGGCAGAATGGCTAAGCGCGCGTTGAGTTGGAAGCGGGCCGGAGCCATCGGCTGGCGGGATTTGCGCTCCGCGCCGGGCAAGTTCGGCTTTGTGGTGCTGTCAGTGGCTGTGGGCGTGGCGGCGCTGGTGGGCGTGCGGGGCTTCAGCGACAGCTTCCGGCGGACGCTTTCAACCGAGGCCCGGTCGCTGATGGCCGGCGACCTGAGCGCGCGCCTTTTTCATGAGCCAACGGCGGAGGAAAAGCAAAAGATTGCCGCCATTGCGCAGCCGGGCGGGATGCGGACGACCTGGGTGACGGAGACCGTCTCCATGGCTTCTGTCCCGTCTGACCCGGTGCCGCTGCTGGTTTCTCTCAAAGCCGTGGACCCGGCCGAGTATCCCTACTACGGCAAGGCTGAGTTGGAGCCGGCGATGAGCCTGCGGCAGGCTTTGGACGGCGATTCGGCGGTGGTGGCCGAGGAGTTTCTTATCCGGCTGAATGCGCGGGTCGGTCAGCCGCTGCGGCTGGGCGGCAGAAGCTTCCGCATTGCCGCGGTGCTGAAACAGGAGCCGGACCGGCTCACGGCGGGCTCAGGCATGGGGCCGCGGGTGATGATCTCGCAGGCGGCGCTCGAACGGACCGGCCTGCTGGCACCGGGCAGCCGGGCCAGCCAAAGGCTCTTGCTTGAACTGCCTGCCAACGCGGACCTGGCCGCGCTGCGCAAGCAGGTGGAGACGGCGCTGCCCGACGCGCAGGTGATGGACTTCCGCGAGGGCAATCCGGGGCTGAACAAGGGCCTGGACAATGCAACCGCGATTTTGAGCCTCATTTGCCTCGTAGCCATGGTGCTGGGAGCGATTGGCGTGGCCATGGCCATGCACGCGCATCTGGAACAGCGCATGGATATGCTGGCCATTTTGAAGGCTGTGGGCGCGAGTTCCGGCGATCTGCTGCGAATTTTCCTGTTGCAGACGCTGGGGCTGGGCCTGGCCGGAGGCGTGCTGGGCGTGGCTGCGGGCGTGGGTGTGATGGCCGCGCTGCCGGCGGTCTTTGGCAAGCTGCTCCCGGTTCATGCAACGCTCGAATTTCCCTGGCGGTCAGTTGCGGCCGGACTGGGAACGGGGCTGTTGACGACGCTGCTCTTCTGCCTTCCGCCGCTGTTGGATGTGCGCGGCGTAAGGCCTGTGATGGTGTTGCGCAGGCTGGTGGAGCAGGGGCCGGAAGGCATTGGCGGCTGGTTTGCCCGCTGGTGGGCGCGGCGGCTGCAACTGGGGTTGTCGGGGGTGGTGATTGCCGCGCTGGGTGGAATCGCCTGGGCGCTCTCGGACTCGGCGAAGGTGGGCGCGTGGTTTGCCGGGCTATTTGTTGCCGCGCTGGTGGTGTTGCTGCTGCTGGCGGCTGTGGCGCTACGCACGCTACGGTTTCTGCTCAATCGCGCACGGCTGCGGCTGCCTTCGTTCCTGCGCCACGGGCTCTCCAATCTATACCGGCCGGGGAACCAGTCGGCGGCGGTGTTGGCTGCCTTGGGCACGGGCGTGATGCTGATTCTGACGGTTTACCTGATGCAGGCGGCGCTGCTGCGCGATCTGCGCGAAACCGCCTCGCCCAAGCTGCCCAATGTCTTTCTGATCGATGTGACTTCCGACGAGGTTGCGGGAGTCAAGGGCTTCTTTGCGCGCCAGCCGGGGGTGAGCCAGGCGCTGGACCTGATCCCTGTGGTGGCGGGCCGGTTTGTTTCGCTCAACGGCAAGCCGCTGGATCAACTGAAGGAACAGCATTTTCCGAAGCGAATGCTGGAGAACGCCGAATTGAGCTGGGCCGATGCGGCTCCCGCGGGCGACAAGGTGACGCAAGGCAGATGGTGGACAGCGACAGACGCGGCGGAGTTGGCTGTGGGCGAAGGCGCGGCCCAGCGGCTGCATCTGGGCGTGGGCTCTACGGTCGAACTGGAAGTGGGCGGCGCGGTGAGGAAGCTGAAGGTTGCCGCTGTGTATCGCGCCGATGGACAGCACCTGGGAGCGCGGGTCAATTTTGTGCTGCCTTCGGGGCAGCTCCCGGAGCAGATCAAGGCCGAGGGGGCCACCTGGTACGGTGGCGCGCACATCGACCCGAAACAGGTAGCGGCGATGGAGCGGGCGTTGTTCGCGGCCTATCCCACGGTGACGGTGATCAACCTGGCCGATGTGCTGGAGCGGATCGAGAGCGTGGTCGATCAGATTACGTTTGTGGTGCGGTTCCTGGCGGGGTTCTCGATTCTGGCCGGATTGATGATTCTGGCTTCGAGCATTGCCAGTACGCGCTTCCGGCGGATGCAGGAGGCAGTGGTATTGAAGACGCTGGGGGCGACGCGGATGCGGATTGTACGCACCTTCAGCGTGGAGTTCAGCGTGCTGGGTCTGCTGGCGGGATCGGTGGGCGTGGTCTTTGCCAATCTGCTGACGAGGGTGCTCTTTCATCTGTTCAAGCTGGAAGTGGCCTTCCACGTCGAGTGGACGGCGACTCTGATGGCGCTTGCCGGAACGGCGGTGCTGGCCACGGCGACGGGGTGGATCGCCAGCTACAGGATTCTCGGGCTGCGGCCGCTGGAAGTGCTGCGCGAGGAATAGAGCCGGCGAATGAGTGGCGGAATCCAAACTCTCGAATTGCGCCCGGCGAATTCTCTTGCTTTCTGGATATTTTGGGCCTAATTTGTGGACGTATTCATGCTGTGCCCGCCGGGACACAGGCAAGCGGTATACATCAACTCTTTGACTTAAAAGGAGATGCGCTTATGTCTGAACGCCTGACTACGACTGCCGGAGCACCCATTGCCGACAACCAGAACTCCCTGACCGCCGGCCCGCGTGGGCCGATTCTGATGCAGGACCATGAACTGCTGGAAAAGCTGGCTCACCAGAACCGGGAACGCATTCCCGAGCGCGTGGTTCATGCCAAGGGGTGGGGCGCCTTCGGCACCCTGACCGTGACCCACGACATCACAAAGTACACCCGCGCCAAGCTTTTTTCCGCCATTGGCAAGCAGACGCCGTGCCTCTTCCGCTTCTCCACCGTGGCCGGCGAGGCGGGCGCGGCCGACGCAGAGCGCGACGTGCGCGGCTTCGCCATGAAGTACTACACCGAAGAAGGGAACTGGGACCTGGTGGGCAACAACACCCCGGTTTTCTTTGTTCGCGATCCGCTGAAGTTCCCGGACTTTATCCACACCCAGAAGCGGCATCCGAAGACCAATCTGCGCTCGAACACAGCCATGTGGGACTTCTGGTCGCTCTCACCGGAGAGTCTGCACCAGGTGACGATTCTGATGAGCGACCGCGGCATCCCCACCAGTCCGCGCTTCATGAACGGCTACGGCTCGCACACCTATAGCTTTTGGAATCAAGAGGGTGAGCGCTATTGGGTGAAGTTTCACTTTAAGACTGCGCAGGGGCACAAGTTTCTGACTAATGCCGAGGCCGCCGAGGTCATCGGCAGAACCCGCGAGAGCTATCAGGAGGATCTCTACGGCTCGATTGACCGCGGCGAGTTCCCGCGCTGGAACCTCCAAATCCAGATCATGCCGGAGCTGGATGCGGAAAAGACGCCTTACAACCCCTTCGACGTGACCAAGGTGTGGCCGCACGCGGATTACCCGCTGATTCCAGTGGGATACGTGGTTCTGAACCGCAATCCGGACAACTATTTCGCCCAGATTGAGCAGGCTGCCTTCAGTCCCTCGAACACGGTGCCGGGGATCGGCGTTTCGCCGGATAAAATGCTCCAGGCGCGCGTGTTTTCCTATGCTGACGCGCACCGGCACAGGCTGGGAACGCATTATGAGGCGTTGCCGGTGAATGCGCCGCTCTGCGTCGTGCACCATTACAACAAAGACGGCGCGATGCGCTTCTTTGACAACAACACCGCCAACCCCGACGCCTACTACGAGCCCAACAGCTTCAACGGGCCTGCCGAGGACAAGTCGGTGGCGGAGCCTCCGCTGCGGATTTCAGGGGATGCCGATCGCTACGACCACCGCATCGGCAACGACGACTACACGCAGCCCGGCAACCTTTTCCGGTTGTTTACCGAGGAGCAGAAGCAGAGGCTGTTCTCGAATATCGCGGCAGCCATGAGCGGGGTACCGCAGTCGATCATCGAGCGGCAGTTAGCTCACTTTGACAAGGCCGATCCGGCGTATGGCGCGGGTGTTCGCGCTGCATTGGCTGCTCGCTAGTCAACGTATTTTTGTCGGATGGAATATAGGGAGAATTGAGGTTTGTGGTTTCCCCGGTCTCAAAATCGAGACCGGGGGCACCCAGCTTTTGTTGGATGGAATATAGGGAGAATCGAGGTTCGTGGTTTCCCCGGTCTCAAAATCGAGACCGGGGGCACCCAGCTAGTCAGCGTAATTTTGTTGGATGGAATATAGGGAGAATTGAGGTTCGAGGTTTCCCCGGTCTCAGAATCGAGACCGGGGAAACCCAACATCTAACTGTCCCCGACAACTGATTCCTGACAACTGATTCCTGACAACTGATTCCTGACAACTGATTCCTGACAACTGATTCCTGACAACTGATCGCCGACAACTGACCCCTGATCCCTGTCTTAAAAGTCCTCGGTGGATTCGACTGGCGGCAGGACGTCGTTCTCGCTGGCCATCCAGACATAGAGCGTCGGCAAAAGGAAGACGCCGATGACCAGGTTGGCCAGCAGTCCGCCGACGATGACGATGGCGAAGGGACGTTGCGAGTCAGAGCCAATGGCGTGGCTCAGCGCGGCGGGCAGCAGGCCCAGCGTGGCCACCAGCATGGTCATCATGATGGGCCGCAGGCGCAGGACCGCGCCCTCGACGGCGGCTTCGACGATGTGCTCCTCAGTCGAGACTTCCATGCCCTTGCGGCGGGCACGGAGCGGGTTGATGAATTCGATCATGATGACGCCGGTCTGCACCGAGACGCCGAAGAGCGCCAGGAAGCCGACAGCGGAAGAGACCGAGAAGTTGGTGTGGGTGATAAACAGGGCAAGCGGTCCGCCGATGGAAGCCATGACGACAGAGACCAGGATGAGCATGGCCCACTTGGCGGAGCTGAACATGGTGTAGAGGATGAGGAAGATGGCCAGGACGGTGATGGGGACGATCAAAGCCATGCGCCTGTCGGCGCGTTTCTGGCTCTCGTACTCGCCGGCCCATTCGAGATGGTAACCGGTGGGCAGTGCCACGTTGTTGGTGACTTTGCCGATGGCTTCCTCGACGGTTGAGCCCAGGTCGCGCCCGCGCACGGAGTACTTGATGGCGATATAGCGCTGGCCGCCTTCGCGGTTGATCTGCTCAGCGCCGTCGTCGGCGGAGATTTTGGTCAGTTGCGCCAGGGAGACGCGTTCACCGGAAGGCGCAAGCAGGCGCACGTTCGCGATGGCTTCGCGCGTGTCGCGATACTGCTGCTGATAGCGCAGGGTGACGTCGAAGCGGGCCTCGCCCTGCTGAACCTGCGTGACGGCGTTGGCGCCGACGGCGGTTTGCACGGCGTCCTGAATATCAGCCACGTTGATGCCCCAGCGGGCGGCGGCGGCGCGGTCAACGGTGTAGTTCAGGTTGGGCTGGCCGACGATGCGGAAGATGCCCAGGTCTTCAATGCCTTTGACCGCGGCCATCTGAGCCTGAATCGCTTCGGCCTTGTGCTCCAATGTGCGCAGGTCGTCGCCGTAAAGCTTCACGGCCAGCTCGCCCTTGACGCCGGAGACGGCCTCTTCCATGTTGTCGGAGATGGGCTGCGAGTAATTCCAGATCACGCCGGGGAACTGGGAGAGCTGCTTGTCGATGGCGGCGATCAGTTCTTCCTTGTCCTGGTGGAAGACGGGGCGCCACTGCTTCTTGGGCTTGAGATCGACAAAGTACTCGGTGTTAAAGAAACCGGCGGTGTCAGTGCCATCGTCGGGACGCCCGGTCTGACTGATGACCTGGGTGACCTCGGGGAAGCTGGCCATGACCACGCGCGCCTTGTTGGTGAAGTCGATGCTGCTGGTGGGGCCTTCGCTGGGCGGCAATGTGCCGCGGACCCAGATGGAGCCCTCATCGAGATGCGGCAGGAACTCCGAGCCGATGGGGCCGCCGATGGTGAGATAAACGGCGATGGCGAAGAGAACCGCGGCGATGCCCACGGTTGCGCGGCGATGCTCAATGGCCGCACGAACCGCTACGCGATAATGCTTGATCAGCCAGAGCATGATCGGGTTATGCCACTCTTTGGCGCCCTTGCTGAAGACCATGCCGGCCATCACCGGAGCGACAAACATGGCAAAGCCCAGCGCGCCCAGCAGGGCAAAGGTAACTGTCCAGGCCATGGGCTTGAAGAGCCTTCCCTCGACAGCTTGCAAGGTGAAGATGGGCAGGTAAGCGGTAATGATGATGCCGCGCGCAAAGAAGACGGGCCGCTGTACTTCATGCGCGGCCTCGCGAATGTTTTGCGCCGGGGTGTGGGTACCCTCGTCCTGCGCTAAATGACGGACGATGTTTTCGATCATCACCACGGAGCCGTCAACCAACATGCCGAAGTCCAGCGCGCCCAGAGAAAGCAGATTGGCGGGAATGTGGCTGAGGTCGAGGCAGATGGAGGCGAACATCAGCGAGAAGGGGATGGTGAGGGCGACGATAATCGCGCCGCGCACATTGCCAAGGAAGAGAAAGAGAATGATGGAGACCAGAATCATGCCCGCGGTCAGGTTGTTTTCCACGGTCTTCACCGTAAATTTGACCAGGTCAGAGCGGTCGAGGAAGGGCACCACCTTCACGCCTTTGGGCAGAATGCCGGGGTGGTCCTTGTCTCCGTTGAGGTCGTCGACTTTCTTGTGAATGCCATCGAGGACGGGATCGGAGTCGGTGCCCTTCTGGAGCAGCACAATGCCTTCGACGGTGTCCGGGTTGTCGATGATTGTGCCGTCGGGCCGGTGCGTGGATCTGCCGATCTGGCCGAGGCGAATCTTGGGGCCTTGCGCGACAGTGGCAATGTCCTTGATCTTGATGGCCGCGCCGCTCTGAGTCTTGACAACGGTGTTCTCAATGTCTTGCACGCTGGTGAAGAGGCCGACGGATTGGACGTTGATCTGCTGCGCGCCCTGCTCGATAAAGCTGCCGCCGCCGTTGGTGTTGTTGGCGGCGATCTGCTGCTCGACCTGGGCGATGCTCAATCCGTAAGAGACCAGCTTCTCCGGATCGAGCTTGATCTGGAACTCCTTGGTGGGACCGCCGAAGCTGGAGACATCGACCACGCCGTTGACGCCCTTAAAGGATTTCTCCAGCGTCCAGTCCTCGAGCGATTTCTTCTCCATCACGTCGTAGGAGGGGTTGGTGCTTTCCAGTGTGTACCAGTAGATTTGGCCGACGGGGCTCCAGTCCGTGCCCATCTGCGGCGTCAGATTGGCGGGCAGATTGACCATGCTGAGCCGCTCCAGCACGTGCTCACGATTGACGTCGCTGGTGGAGTCGTCGTCAAAGATAAGCATGAGGCTGGATAGGCCGGAAAGCGTGGTGGAGCGCAGGTGCGTGAGGTGGGGAATGCCGGCCATCTGAATCTCGACCGGCACGGTGACCTGGCGCTCGATCTCCTCTGCCGAGCGGCCGGGCCACTGGGTAATGATCTGCACGTAGTTATTGGCTACGTCGGGGTAGGCTTCAACGGGCAGGTTGCGGAAGCTGATAATGCCCCACACTGTGAGCACCACCACGGAGCCGAGGACCAGCCAGCGGTTTCTGAGCGCGAAATCGACGAGTGCGCGAATCATTTAGGTGCGGTCCTCCAGTTTATGAGTCATTTCTGGCTGTGTGCAAGGCGGCTTTATCTTGAGGAAAAAGCCACTCGGCAGCATAGTTTTCCTCGGACTGCAACTGGCGGGCCGCACTACTGGTTCCCCGCGGTTTCGAGTAAGAGAGCCTTGCCGACGACCTGCTGGCCGGGCTGAAGGCCGGATAGAATTTCCTGGCGATTGCCGTCCAGCATTCTGCCAGCATGAACCTCGGTGCGCTTGAACTGATTGCCGCCGGCGGGCAGAAAGACCCAGTCGCGGTCGTGCAGGTGCAAGACTGCATCGGCCGGAACCACGGCGTGCGTCTCCCTGGTACGGCTGGTAAAGGTGGCCGTGGCAAACATGCCCAGCTTGAGGAAACCCGGATTGCGAACCTCCATGCGCACCTTGGCGGTGCGAAGCGATGGATCGAGAATGGGGCCGATGTCGCTGATGCGTCCGCTGAGCGGGCGGTCCGGAAAGGCGTTGAGCTTGATCTTCGCTTCCTGGCCCAGTTGCAGCTTGGGAATGTCGTTCTCGTAGACATCGCAGACAATCCACACCTGAGAGAGATCGGCGATGGTGAAGGCGGTGGCCGAGCCGGAGAGGCTTACGCCCGCAGCGGCGGAGTTGGTCACGTTCTGCGCCACGATGACGCCGGAGATGGGCGCGTAGACGTTGACGATGCTGCTGGGATGGCGCTTGTCAACGCCGAGCGTCTTGAGTTGTTCCTCCGCGGCGGTCAGGTCGGCCCTGGCGTCCTTCTCCGTGTCCTCGGCCTGCTCCAGCATGGCTTGGGAGATGGCGCCGTGCTTGAAGAGATCTTCGGCGCGAAGATATGCCTTGTTGGCAAGCTGGTCGTCGTTGGCCGCCTTGAGGTACATGTTGAATGCGGCTGTGATGTCCGGGCTTTGTACCTTCAAAAGCAGTTGGCCCTTCTTCACGTTGTCGTCGAGGCGGGCCTTGATATCCACCACGCGGCCATTGGCCAGCGAGATGACCGGAATCTCGCGGGAGACGTCGGGAAAGACAGCGCCGGTCGCGGTCAATTCAGCCGCGGACTCGACCTGCCCGGCGGAGACAGACGGAAACTTGGCTACGTCTTTGCTGTCGATGGTGACCAGATTCATGTCGGCCACCTGGATGACCTTGGCCGGCGGCGGCGCGCCATCACCTTCGTCTTTGCCCTTGCAGCCGGAGAGAGCGAGGCCGAGCAATGCACCCAAAGCAACAGCCAGAGAAATCTTGGAAAAATGCCTCAAAGAGAAGCTCGAAATCATTGGATTACCTCGCGTCCCACGGCAAGATTCAGTTGTCCGGCAGCGGTCAGATAAGAGCCGATCAGTTGCAGATAGGCCAGTTCGACGGCGCGGTAGTCGCTCTGCGCGTTGAGGAAGTCCATCAGCGAAGAGCCACCGTGCTGGTAAGAATAGGTCACCGTGTCGCGCACCCTCAGCGCCTGGTCCTTGTATTGCGCCTTGTAAGGCCGGAGCAGCGCGATGTTGCTTTCTACCTGCGCATAGGCCGAGTCCACATCGCTGAAGACCTCGGCGCGCACTGCTTCAGTCAATTGCTGATTGCGGCCAATGTCGATCTGCGTGCGCTGCTTCTCGCCCTGGTTGCGGTCGAAGATGCGCAGCGGAATGCTGATGTTAAAGCCGACGTAGGGATCGAGCGAGGGATTGGCGCCCGAATCCACGCTGAAGGTGGGGTCTGCTGAGCCGTTGGCCTGGGCCAGCTTATGGTTGGTCTGGGCCTGCTGGATGGATTCAAGCGCGGCGCGCAGGTCGGGCCTCTCTGCGAGGGCGATTTGGCGGAACTCTTCGAGCGGCTTCAGATTGTCGGTGAAGTCGAACTCGCCGGTCACATCGAACTGCTCCACCGGCGTGCGGTCGTTGAGCAGTTGCAAGAGCTGAATTTTGGAGGTGCGCAGGTTGACGATGGCTGTCTGGATCTCCACTTCATATTGGACGCGTAAAAGCTCGATGCGGTCCAGGTCGATCTGAGCAATGTCGCCGGCACGGAAGCGATCACGGCTGATCTTGATGATGTTGTCGTAGTAAGCCAGGTCGGCCTTGGCCAGTTCCAGCACCGCCTTGGCCTGGAGGGTCTCAACGAAGGCCGAGCGCAGATTGAAGAGGAGGCTTCGCTCCAGGTCGATGTGCTCGGACTGGGCGATCTCCGTGCCTTCCTTGGCGCTTTCCAAACGCAATTTACGCTTATGCTCGCGTTCGTACAGGTAGCTTACCGAACCGGTGGTGAGCGCATTGCTCAGCGGGCGATTGCGTGTGCCGGAAATGTTGGGGTCGTAGTGCGAACCGAAAGGATAGAGCTGGTCCATGGTGAAAGAAGCTGTTGGATTGGGACGCAGAAAAGCCGTAATCTCCGCGGCCTTCATCTCGTCCACGCCAAGGGCGTCGGCCCGGAGCGCGGGATTGGCGGCTTCAAACTTGGCCTTCACCTGATCCCAGGTGAGGCTCGGATTACCTTGTTGCGAAAGACCCGCGGCCGGCGCAAGGAAAAGCAGCGCTACAGTAACCCCGGTAGACAGAAAAGGGAAGAATCGCTTCATACACCGCCTTTGCGCCATGAGTTGCACGGCGACAACAGGAAAGATAGAGGCCCAAAAAATACAGGAAATACACGGCGACCAATCAGGCGGCGGGCGGGGGCCTATTCTGAATGGAAGCCAGGGCAGGGATCTTCACCAGCGGGGCGGAGACACGGCTGGGTGCGGCAAGGCGCGAAAAAACAAACGAGAGCCCCGCAAAAACCGGCGGAGGAAGCGTTGCGACGGCGGGCAAAATGGCATGAGGGCACGCGGCGGCATGATTGCGGCGCGCACACCAGTCAAGCACAGCCGGATTCTGGATGGCCCCCAAGTCGTCGGTCACCGAGATCACAGGGAAAAAGATCACGATGAGCACCAAAAGCGCGACAGCCTGCGCCCGCTTGCTGGCGCCATTGCGCGGGGCATCAAGCCACCAGAATCGCACGAACACGACCGTCAGCAGCGCCCAGACGAGATTGAGTGCCAACTCCATTTGCAATCCTGATTTTACATCAGGGGCGTTTCAAGAATGATGGAAACACGGCTACTTCCAGCATGAACCGAAGTCGAAGAGCAGGCTTGGGAGATTCCCCCTTGTGCAATCATCCAGGCTGAGAGAACGGCTTGGAGTCCGTATTGAACTCTTGCGGCCCGGCCAGCAGATCCGGCCTCGCAAGTTTGACCCCGGCGGAGAATCCCCTTATGATGAAAAGGTTGGTTTTGGCCGCCGGCGCCCTGCCGCGACCGCTGCTGACCCGGTTGCAAGACAAGCCTCTTCGTTCTTGTTGCCCCCTCGTTCAATGGTAGGACAGCCGCCTCTGGAGCGGCATATCGGGGTTCGAATCCCTGGGGGGCAGCCAAACAGAATCAACAATTTGCGCTGCATTCCCCCTCCACAAGCTCTTTCACTTTTGTCTGAGCCTGGATTGCGTTTGGCTGCCGCGGTTCTGTCGCAGCTCAGCGATCGCCGATGAAATATCGCCACCAGACATCCTGTGCCCGCATCTATAAGTAAAGACACTGAAGTTGTGTTCCGTCTGCTCGTTCCTACATGCCAGCCATGCTCCATCCAGAATCGACAGGCTGCCGAGAACAGATGAAAGAATGAGAAAAGGAGTTTTCGCGTGGCGAGAGTGACATTGATTTTTGCGGTTCTTTTGGTTGCCCTGGGCCTGGTTGGCTTTCTGGGCACCGGCAGCGCACACCCCACCGCGCTGATCCCGGCGTGGATCGGCATCTTGCTGTGCATCTTCGGCTTGCTGGCCATCAGCCCTAACGAAGGCCGGCGCAAGCTGTTCATGCACATCAACGTTACCATTGGCCTGGTTGGCTTTCTGGGCGGCGCCGCGGAAGCCGTGCGCGGCTATCTGCACGCCACCTCTGCCGGCCTTGAGCCGGACATGTCAGCGCTGGCCGCGAAGCTCACGCTGGCCGGGTTGATGCTGATTTATGTGTTTCTCTGTGTGCGGTCCTTCATCGCCGCGCGGCGTACGGGGAAGGTCTAACGCATGGGCGGTCTGAGAAGCGGCACATTGGGCATGGGCGGCGCGCGCTCCGAGCGATTGCCGCGAGGCGGTGGCGCGCGAGCGGGCCAGAGCGACCTGCCCAAGCGCAAGCCAAACTTGAAGAAGCTGTGGCCGCAGATCAAAGCGCTGGTGGCGCCGCGCCTTGGAATGCTCATGGCGGGCATGGGGTTGATGGTGGTCAACCGCGTGGCCGGGCTGGTGCTCCCCTTTACCAGCAAGCCGCTGTTGGATACAGTGCTTTCTCCCACTCATCCGCGGCCTGATTTGCTGCCCCGCATCATCGCCCTGGTCTTCACAGCCATGTTGGTGCAGGCCATCACCTCGTTTTCGCTTACGCAGTTGCTCTCCAAGGCAGGCCAGCGGCTGATTGCCGAGATGCGCCGCCAAGTGCAGCGGCACGTGGGGCTGCTTTCTGTCTCCTACTACGACGAGAACCGCACCGGCACGCTGGTTGCCCGCATCATGACCGACGTGGAAGGCGTGCGCAACCTGGTGGGCACTGGCCTGGTGGAGTTCGTGGGCGGCCTGCTGACCGCCGTGCTGGCGTTTCTCTATTTGCTGCATCGCAGCGTAACGGTCACGCTCACCGTCTTCGCAGTGATGGGCGCATTTGTTTTTATCTTGCAGTATGCCTTCCGGGTCATCCGCCCCATCTTCCGGGAGCGGGCCAAGATCAATGCCGAGGTTACAGGCAGGCTGACCGAGTCGCTGGGCGGCGTGCGGGTGATCAAGGGCTATCACGCGGAGGAGCGCGAGGCTGGAGTCTTCTCGGCTGGCGTGGATCGGCTGCTGGCCAATGTGATGAAGTCGCTGACCATGACCAGCTCGCTCTCTGCGGCGTCAACCACGGTGCTGGGCCTGGTTTCGGCGCTGGTGATGTGGCTCGGCGGCCATCGCGTGCTGGCGAATACATGGACCGTGGGCGACTACTTCAGCTACAACATGTTTCTCGCTTTCATGATCGCGCCGGTCTTCCAGATCGTGAACATCGGCACGCAACTGACCGAGGCCTTTGCCGGATTGGACCGCACCGGCGAGATCATGGCCGAACTGGAAGAGAACAAGAGCCCCGGCCGCACCGTGAAGATGCCGCCCATCGAGGGAACGGTGCGCTTTGAGGATGTGGAGTTTGCCTACGACGAGGATAAGCCGGTGCTGCATGAAGTCAGCTTCGAGGCCCAACCGGGAACAGTGACCGCGCTGGTGGGCTCTTCGGGGTCGGGCAAATCCACCATCATCAGCTTGTTGTGCGCCTTCCACACGCCCTCCAGCGGCCGCGTCGTCGTGGACGATATTGATCTGGCGCATGTGGATTTGAACACCTTTCGCTCGCAGTTGGGCGTGGTGCTCCAGGAGTCGTTCCTCTTCGACGGCACGATTCGCGAGAATATTTTGTTTTCGCGGCCCGACGCAACCGAGGAGGAGTTCCTCTTTGCCTGTCGCACGGCCCGCGTGGACGAATTCGCCGAGCGATACCCGGAAGCCTACGAAACACTTGTGGGCGAGCGCGGCGTGAAGCTCTCTGGCGGACAGCGCCAGCGGTTGTCGATTGCGCGTGCTCTGCTGGCCGAGCCACGCATTCTTATCCTCGACGAGGCCACCAGCTCGCTCGATTCCGAGTCTGAAGCCATGATCCAGGCCGGGTTAAGCCAGCTCATGCAGGGACGAACAACCTTCGTCATCGCTCACCGCTTATCGACCATCCGCCGCGCCGACCAGATCCTTGTGGTGGAGCAGGGAAGCATTGTGGAGCGCGGCAACCACGCGGCGCTGCTGGCCCTCGGCGGTCGCTACTACGACCTCTACATGCGCCAGCAGGGGTTGGAAGAGAATCTCTTCCTGGCGCCGGGCGAGGGGGATGTCACGGAGGAAACAAGCGAGTAAAGGGCAGGCTCTTGTCGAAGGGAGAACCCGGCTTTGCCATAGCAGCAACAGGTTGACATTGATGGATGTCATATTGCGCATTTTGCATCGTCCCGACGGGACTGGTGTAGTTGATGCGCCACTCACCCAGCGCTGAAGCGCGGGGCTAATCTGTACTGCGCCTCCGGCGCGGGTCTTGAGTGCGGGTGGAGATGGAACTTGTTGATCATCTAACTCGGGCTCGGGCAGGAAAATCAGCCATCAGGGGCTGAAGCCCGCGTTTTTTGGCGGCACTTACGGCACGACTGAAGTCGTGCCCTGACACAATCCCGGAGTATTTTTACAAGTTTCTAAGTCATGGCGGGTTGATTGCCGGGGTGTAAACAGCGTCAATGGTGATTCGTGCCGGGCAGAACCAGGCGTTTCTTGCGGAAGAGGGACGCGCAGACCCGGACGGCTTCAGGATCCAGCAGGTTGCCGGCTTCTTTTTCAATCTGCTGCAATACGACATTCAGCTTGATTGCCTGCCGATAGGGCCGATGGGAGGCCATCGCTTCCACCATGTCCGCCACTGTCAAGACTTTGGCTTCAGGCAGAATTGCATCCGCCTTGAGGCCGTGCGGATAACCAGAGCCGTCCAGCTTCTCGTGATGTTGGCGCACGATGCTGGCAACCGGCCAGTTGAAGGGAATGTCTTTCAAAATGGCGTAACCGGTCTCCGGATGCACTTTCACCAGTTCGAACTCTGCTGGAGTCAGCCGCCCCGGCTTGTTCAGAATCTCGGCCGGGATTGAAATCTTCCCGATGTCGTGAACCATCGCCGCCATTCGCAAGCCTTGCAGCCGGTCCTCTTCCCAGCCCATTTCTTTGCCAATGGCGTATCCGATCTCTGCCACGTGGCTTTCATGCCCGGCGGTGTAAGGGTCTCGCATCTCCATCGCGGTGACCATAGCGGACACCGACGCGGCCAGGGCCTCGGCCAGTTGCTTATGTGTCTCTTCATGCTTGAGCCGCTCAGCATCCAGACGCTGGCTTTGCTCGAGTGCATGGACACCGTGGACGACCTGCTCGGCAAGGCGCCGGAAGACTTCGATCGGCGCAGCTTCAAAGGCGTTGGAGCGTGAGGCGTAGACCATCAATGCCCCCTTCCAACTGCCCTCGACGCGAAGCGGTAAGGCCACCGTCGATCGAATTCCGAAACGCCTCGCTCGCTCGCACCATCGACCAAAGATCGGCGATGTCTCACAGTCATCAAGAATCTGTATTGCGTTGGTGCGAATGCAGATGCCCGTCGGACCTTGTCCCGACGGATCGTCTTCAGACCAACTCAAGGTCAGGTCCTTCAGATAATCCACAGCATTTCCAGCCGAGCCAGCCATCCGGATATTCTTCTCCGGATCGTCTTCGGCGATGCCGATCCACGCGAGAGGATAGGAGGACTCCCTGGTAATTGCCTCACAGATGGACTGGAGCAGGCCCTCCGCGGATCGTGCGCGCCCAAGCGCCAAAGCAGCGATGGAAAACGCAGACAACGCCCAATTCTGGGCCGTCAGGCGGTATTCTTTTTCCTTTTCTTTAGTAATATTGCGCAACTCTATAATGACCAGCGATCGGCCGGCCAAGATCAACTTCCCCGACGACCAGGTCGCAACCGGAACCGAACGACCATCTTTATGCTGTATGTGACAATCGGAACGATACCCTGGCCGCAGCATTGCGTTGCGAAATTCAATCTCAGCCAACCTGCGCTCGGCCTCCGGGTGCAGGTCGGCGATCTGCATCCCGATAAGTTCCGCGCGGGAATCTCCCATCAACGCTTCTGCCGCGGGATTGGCATCCACTATGATGCCTGTGCCGCTGTCGACCGCTAGCTTGCTGTCTTCGGCATAGTTCCAGCTAAGCTCATACAAGCTCTGCGGCTCGTTGACGTTAGGGGAGTGGGTCATGAACGCCGATTTTTTGGGTCCGACTGAAACCTTTCTGTCTCTTCGGTCGAAGCTACGTTATCTTCTCTCAAGATAACTAGAGTCCCAAAAACTAACCAAAGTCAACACAAAAAGTATTGCATCGGCGTCATGCCAACTTACTCCGCCCGGTCGCATTCCTTCAACGGAATCGGCACCTGCTCGACGATCTCCAGGCCGAATCCCTCCAGGGCGGGAACGTGCATGGGGGTATTCGAGAGCAGGCGGATACGCTGGATGCCCAGGTCCGACAGAATTTGGCTGCCCAGGCCGATGGCGCGCAGAATCCGCCCGGTGCGGGCCTGCGAGCCTTCGCGCTTGCGCAGCTCCTGATGCAGAACCAGCCGGCCAGTCTCCGAGCCGGTCGAGCCCTTCAGAGTCGCTGCGCCGCCCGGTTCGAAAGCGGCCTCCGCGGCAGGCGCGTGGTCGATCTCAAACCCGCGCGAGGTGTTGTGCAGGTAAAGCACCACGCCGCAACCCTCCCTGGCGATGATGCGCATGGACTCGTCCAGGGTCTCGCGGCAGCGGCAGTCGGCATCAAAGATGTCTCCGGCCGTGCAGCGGGTGTGAACGCGCACCAGGACGGCGTGCTCGCACTGCCGGGGCGCTTCCGTCTCGGCACTGGGAGCCAGAGTCAAATCCCCCGGCGGAACCGCGGGAGAGCCAGCCGCGAAGGCTGGGCAGTCAGCGCAAAGGTCGCCGCGCACCAGCGCGATGTGGCTCTCGCCGCCGTTGATCTCGCTCTCGTAGGCGATCATGCGGAACTCGCCGTAGCGGGTCTGGATGCGGCTCTCTCCGGCGCGCACAATGTAGCGCTCGTTGCGCCGCCGGTAGCGGATCAACTCCGCCACGGTAAGAATGCGCAGCCCGTGCTCCTTGCAGAAGGGAATCAGGTCCGGGATGCGCGCCATGGTGCCGTCGTCCTTCATGATCTCGCAGAGAATGCCGGCTGGGGTCAACCCGGCCATGCGCGCCATATCGACGGAGGCCTCGGTTTGCCCGGCGCGCACCAGCACGCCGCCCTTGCGGGCGCGCAACGGAAAGATGTGGCCGGGACGGGCCAGGTCGGCCGCCGTAGAGCCCGGCGTGATCGCCGTCCGGATGGTTTGGGCGCGGTCGAAAGCCGAGATGCCGGTGGTCACGCCCTCGCGCGCTTCGATTGACTCGGTAAACGCCGTGCCAAAGCGCGAGGTATTCTGCTGCGTCATGGGGAAGAGCCGCAGATAATCCGCGCGCTCCTCGGTGAGCGTAAGGCAGATCAATCCCCGGCCATGTGTGGCCATGAAATTGATGGCTTCCGGCGTGACAAACTCGGCGGCCAAGGTCAGGTCGCCCTCGTTTTCCCTGTCTTCATCGTCAACAACTACGACCATGTGGCCGGCGCGAAACTCGGCCAAGGCGCCGGGGACATCAATAAAAGGAGCTTCGAAGGTACGTGCGTTTTCTGTCATGGCAGTCTCCTATTTTCGCGCATGGCACGTACAAACAGCAAAAGCGCCGCCCGAAGGCGGCGCTTTTCAAAAGAAACAAGCAGAATGGAAGGGGCCTACAAGGCCGATTCGATCTCAAAACCCCAGGCTTCGAGAAGAGCCTCAGGGATGTACTTGGAATTTTTGTTCCGGCGAGCCCATTCCCGCAAGCGGGTGGACCGAATGTACTGGTCCGGGCTAAGCTTGAACTCCTTCACAATCTGCTCGAAGGAGGTCACTGTGGGCACAACCGGGCCAATGGGCTCCGGTTTGCCCCAATTCGGATTTCCACGACGTTTTGCCATCGATTTGGTGTCCTTAGAAAAGGTGTTTTGCCTGTACATCCTGGGCCGCAGGCGGGGGTCGTGTCAGCCCTAGAGCAACTCTAGATTCTTATTTTACGGATTTTCCCTTCAAAAATCAATAGAAAAATTGCACGAAATTAACAACAATTGCCCTTTTTCATTCTAATCCATACGAGAGTGCGATCGGTATCTTCAACAGCCGATTCGATGTACCTCCCGCTGCTGGGCTCTGCGTCCCCCTTTCTGGGACAAACTGGCGCCGCACCCGCCGCTGGTGGGAGGATAGTCTTATGACTACATTTTCCTGGCGAATGGTGGTGGGCTGCCTGTTGCTCGCAACCCTGGGGTTTGGACAGTGCCACGCCGTCGAACTGAGAGTGAGCCGTGACGTTCTCCAGCGCACCCTCAAACAGCAGCTTTTCAGTGGTCCCAACGGTCGTTATTACCTCAAAGGCAACGCGCAGACTCCCTGCTACGTCTATGCCGAAGACGCGCAGCTCAACTTTGCGCAGGATCGCGTGGTGGTCGTCCTCAATACCCACGCCAAATTAGGAAAAGCCTTCGGCAGCACCTGTCTGGGCATTTCGCTCTCCACCACCCCTCAAGTCTCGGTGGCTCCCGTTGGCGAAGGAGAAGTGATCGGCTTTCGCGATGCGCGCCTGGACAAGATCGTCGATCAGAAGGAACTGAACTTCTTCCTGACGCCCTTTCTCAGCCGCCAGCTTCCTTCCAGCATGAAGGTCAATGCCGCCGACCTTCTGCGCAAGGCCCTGGCCGGCTCGACGGCTTCCTCCGGATACAAAGTCACCCTGGACAAGTTCATGGTTCACTCCATGCACATTCAGGGCGACGACATCGTGGTGGATGCGGACGGCGATATCGACGTCAGGTAGATCAGCCTATTCGCACCAGGCATTGAAGGCGCCTGCCCTTACAGCCGCGGCGAGCGCCTCGATCTCCGGTCCCAGAACCCGGTCTTCGCCCAGATGCGGCACAACCTCCCGCACCACTGCATAGGCGCGCTCCACCTCAAGGCCAGCCTTGAGCGGCCGGCGGAACTCCAGCCCCTGCGCCGCGCACATCAGCTCGATGCCTACAATCCGCTCGGCATTCTCCACAATCTGCCGCAGCTTGAGCGCCCCGGTCATGCCCATCGAGACATGATCTTCCTTGCCGCCATCGGTGGGAATGCTGCTTGCCGACGACGGATGCGCCAGCACCTGGCACTCGTTGATCAGCGCCGCCGCCACAATCTGCGCGATCATGAAGCCCGACGACAAGCCCGGGTCAGGCGACAGGAACGCTGGCAGCCCCTCATTGATGTCCACATTCACCAGCCGGTCGATGCGGCGCTCGGTGATGCCACTCAGATCGGTGAGCACAATTGCAGCGTAATCAAAGGCATAGGCAATAGGCGCGCCATGAAAATTTCCCCCTGAAAGCACCGCTCCGCGGTTTAGCGCTTCGGCGGAGTCCGCGGGGAATACAAGCGGGTTATCCGTAGCCGAGCCCGCCTCAATCTCCAGGATTCCCCGGACGTGCTCCAGTGCGTCGCGCACGGCTCCATGCACCTGCGGCATACAGCGTAGGCAATAGGCGTCCTGCACGCGCGAATCCCGCTTCCGATGCGACTCGCGAATCTCCGAGCCCGCCAGCAACTCGACCAAGTGCTCGGCGGATGCGATTTGCCCCCGGTGCGGCCTGGCCTGGTGGATGCGCGGATCAAAGGCGGCTGGCGTGCCCATCAGCGCCTCCAGCGACATAGCTCCGGCCAAGTCGGCCAACCGCGCCACACGCAGTCCGCGCGCCACGGCCAATGTGCCAACGGCGGTCATCGCCTGCGTGCCGTTCAGCAGCGCCAGTCCTTCCTTGGCGGCCAGAACGATGGGCTGCAACCCGGCCCGCCGGAGCGCCTCTCCGCCAGCCATCCGCTCACCCTGGTAAAACGCCTCGCCCTCGCCGATGGCCACCAGCGCCAGGTGAGCCAGCGGAGCCAGATCGCCGCTGGCGCCCACGGAACCCTTCTCTGGAATCACCGGGTGCACTCCGGCGTTGAGCAGCGCCACCAGCAACTCCACCAGCGCCGGACGGCAGCCGCTGAAGCCTTTGGCCAGCACATTGGCGCGCAGCAGCAGCATCGCCCGCGATTCAGCTTCGCTCAGCGGCTGGCCCACCCCGCCAGCGTGGCTATGCACCAAATTGGCCTGCAACCGGCCCAATTTATCATCCGGAATCCGCACATCGGAGAGCTTGCCGAAGCCGGTGTTGACGCCATAGACCGTTTCTCCAGCCGCAAGAATCTTCTCAATCAGGGCCCGGCTCTCGGCCACGCGGGCCAGGGCGGCTGGGGCAACGGCCACCGGACGGCGGGTGAGGGAAACAGCTTCAATCTCGGCCAGCGTCAGCGGCTGTCCGTCCAGAATCAAGCAATCTTTTGACAAGGAATTCATGAACCCGATAGTAGGCGGCTGAGAATCTACAGTACAGACGAAATGCGTGGCTGTTCTTGGACTGTGGACTCATATCCGCTATGATTATCGGATATGACGATGGATTCCACGGCACTGCTCGATAGCTACGGCCGAAAGCTACTCGAAGAACTGCAAGCCAACGCGCGCCTGAGCCTGGCCGAGCTGGGCCGCCGCATCGGCCTCTCGCCCACCGCGACCGCCGAGCGCCTCAAGCAGATGGAAGAGGTTGGCATCCTGCACGGTTACACGGTCGAAATCGATCGCGAGGCTCTGGGTCTGGAGGTGATGGCCTTCATCCGCATGAGCTGCGGCGGCCAGCACTACCACCGGCTGCTCGAATATGTGCAGACTCTCGAAGAGGTTCGCGAATGCCACCACCTGACCGGCGACGACGATTTTCTGCTCAAAGTGACCACCACCAGCATGGCCGGCCTGGAGGCGCTGATCGAGGCCCTCTTGCCTTATGGCAACCCGGTCACCAGCCTGGTGCTTTCCTCGCCCGTCGAGCGGCGCCGGTATGCCGTCACCGGCAAGCTGACCACGGTTCAGAGGAAGCAGCCCACTCTGCGGCGATGACACGCCTTGGTGGTGCGAAGCAATGCACAGAATTCACCCGGTCTCTAACAACCTAATTTTGTTTCATTGGCAGAGAAGCGCGGGTTGACAAACCCGCGCTACAGCCGGTCAGGAGACCGGCGCTACATTTCAAATAGGCACATCTTCATTTTGTCGGAAACCTGGGCCAACTGCCACAGCCGTTGCGTCCAGCCGCGCGGGAACACGATAATCTGTACTTGAACGATGGACGCACGCCGATGAACACGATCCTCATTCCCGATTCTTCCCGCCGTTGGGATTGCCTGAGCCTGGGCGAAGTCATGCTTCGCCTCGATCCCGGTGAGAGCCGCATCCACACCACACGCCAGTTTCGGGTTTGGGAAGGCGGCGGCGAATACAATGTGGCTCGCGGTCTGCGCCGCTGCTTTGGGCTGCGCGCCGCGATTGCCACCGCCTTGGCCGACAACCCCGTGGGCCGTTTGATCGAAGACCTTATCCTGCAAGGCGGCGTCGATCCATCGCTGCTGCGGTGGGTTCCATTCGACGGCGTTGGGCGCGAGGTCCGGAACGGCCTCAATTTCACCGAGCGCGGATTTGGCGTGCGCGCGGCTGTCGGCTGCTCCGACCGCGGCCACACCGCCATTAGTCAGGTAAAGCCCGGCGATTTCGACTGGGAAGCGATCTTCTCGGCGCCCAACGGGGCGCGCTGGTTCCACACCGGCGGCATCTTCGCCGCGCTCTCCGCCTCCACGGCCGAGGTGGCCGCCGAGGCGATGGATGCTGCCCGCCGTCACGCGACGCCCGTCTCCTACGACCTCAACTATCGCGAATCCCTCTGGAAGAGCATCGGCGGCAAGGCCAAAGCCCAGGAAGTGAACCGCGAACTGGTTCGCAAGGTCGATCTGCTGCTGGGCAACGAAGAAGACTTCTCCGCCATGCTTGGCGTCAAGATCAAAGGCGTCAGCGAAGACTTTGCCGAGCTGCCCATTGCCGGTTACGAAGAGATGCTGCGCGAAGTGGCTGCCAGCTATCCGAATCTGAAGCTCATCGCCAGCACCCTGCGCACCGCCCAAACCGCCAGCCGCAACGCCTGGGGCGCAATCGCTCTCTACGAGGACCGGATTGTCCACGTTCCCCAACGCGAGATTGATATCTGCGACCGCGTGGGCGGCGGCGACAGTTTTGCTTCCGGCCTCATCTACGGCCTGCTTGCCGCCAAGCCCATTGATTGGGCCGTGCGCTGCGGCGTGGCCCACGGCGCGCTTGCCATGACCACCCCCGGCGACACCAGCATGGCCACGCTGGCCGAAGTTGAACGCATCATCAAAGGCGGCTCCGCGCGCATCGCCCGCTAGCCCGGAAAGAGAAGAGAATGTCAGAAACCACAGCGCAAACCCTTGAACGCATCGGCCTGATTCCCGTCCTGCGCGCGCGCAACGCCACCCAGGCTCGCGCCGTAGTCCAGGCCATGATCGCCGGCGGCGTCACGGTTGTTGAAGTCACCATGACCGTCCCTGGCGCGTTGGATGTACTGAAAGAACTCAAGCAGGAGTACGGAGCGAAGCTGCTGCTCGGCTCCGGCACCGTCACTACCGCAGAACAAGCGGAAGCCACCATCGAGGCCGGCGCGGAGTTTGTTGTCAGTCCCAGCTTGCACCCGGAAGTCATCGCCATGACCAAGAGCATGAAAAAGCTCTCCATTCCGGGCGCGCTCACTCCCACGGAGGTCATCACCGCCTGGAACGCTGGCGCTGACTACGTAAAAATCTTTCCCTGTTCAGCCGTGGGCGGCGCAAGCTATCTGAAAGCTTTGCTGGCGCCCTTTCCGCAGCTCAAGCTGATCCCCACCGGCGGCGTCACCCTGCAAACCGCGGCGGGCCTTCTCCGCGCCGGCGCTCGCGCCCTCGGCGTAGGCAGCGACCTGGTCAACCTGGCCGCCATCGACGCAGGAACGCCGGAGGTCATTACCGAATCCGCCAGCGCCTATTTGAAGCTTGTGACCCAGGTTCGCGAGGAACTGCGCCCGGCAATGGCACCGCCCAGGATTCAAAGCCAGTAGCTTTATTTCGCGAGTTTGTCCAGATCGAGATTGAGTTCGAGGACGTTGACTCGGGCTTCGCCGAGTACTCCCAACTGGCGGCCGGCGATGTGCTGCTCAATCAGCGTGCGGACGCTCGCTTCGCTCAAATTGCGGGCCTTGGCAACGCGCGCGGCCTGGTAGTAGGCCGCGTCAGGGGTGATGTCAGGATCGAGGCCGGAGGCAGAGGTGGTGACCAAATCAATGGGCACCGGCTTGTCGGGGTTCTCGGCGGCCAGCTTGTCGATCTCGCTCTGGATGCGCGTTACGAGAGCCTTGCTGGACTGGGCCAGATTGGAGCCGCCGGAGGCTGTGGCGTCATAACCCGAACCGGCTGCTGAGGGCCGGGGATGGAAGTAACGGTCCGAAGTGAAGCTCTGCGCAAGCAGTTCGGAGCCAACCACCTGCCCATCCTTGAGAATCAGGCTTCCGGCGGCTTTGTGGGGAAAGAAGACGCTGGCGATGCCCGTGACCAGCAGCGGATAGCCCAGGCCCAGCAGAACCACGGTAACGAGTGTGAAGCGGATCGATGTCTTCCAGACGGAATGCACGGGTGATCTCCTTGCGGGGCTCGGGCCCCAGCTTTCAAGCCAGGTGCAGAGCTACCAAACACATATCAATGGCCTTGATGCCGATGAAGGGAACGATGATGCCGCCGACTCCATAGAGGAGCAGGTTCTGGCGCAGCAGGACATCGGCCGGCTTGGGCTCGTACTTGACGCCCTTCAGGGCTAGCGGGATGAGGGCCACGATGATCATGGCGTTGAAGATGACTGCCGAGAGGATGGCCGACTGGGGCGAATGCAGGTACATAATGTTCAGCGCATTCAGCACCGGGAAGGCAACGGCGAACATGGCCGGGATGATGGCGAAGTACTTGGCCACGTCGTTGGCGATGCTGAAGGTGGTCAGAGCGCCCCGCGTCATTAAAAGCTGTTTGCCAATCTCGACGATCTCGATCAGCTTGGTCGGGTTGGAGTCCAGATCGACCATGTTGCCGGCTTCTTTAGCGGCCTGCGTGCCGGAGTTCATGGCCACGCCCACGTCGGCCTGGGCCAGTGCGGGAGCGTCGTTGGTGCCGTCGCCGGTCATGGCGACCAGCTTGCCCTTGCTCTGCTCGCGCTTGATCAGGTCCATCTTGTCCTTGGGCTTGGCCTCAGCCAGGAAATCGTCCACGCCAGCCTCGCGGGCAATTACGGCGGCTGTCAGCGGATTGTCGCCGGTGATCATGATGGTGCGAATGCCCATGGCGCGCAGCCGGGCTAGCCGATCCTTGAGGCCGCCTTTGACGATGTCCTTGAGGTGAATAACGCCGAGGGCAGTGGCGTTTTCGGCAACCACCAGCGGCGTGCCGCCGTGGCGGGCGACATACTCCACATGCTCGCGGAGCTTTTGAGGCAAGGACGAACCCTGATCTTCGAGAAAGCGGGCAATGGCGTCCACCGAACCCTTGCGGATGCGTGTACCGGGGAGGTTGACGCCGCTCATGCGCGTCTGGGCGGTGAACGGGACGAATTCGGCGTGAATGCCGCCCAGGTCACGGCCGCGCAGGTTGTACTTCTCCTTGGCCAGGACGACGATGGAGCGGCCTTCGGGGGTCTCGTCGGAGAGCGAGGCGAGCTGCGCCGCATTAGCCAGCCGCTCAGGCGTCACGTCGGGGGCGGGCAGGAATTCGGTGGCCTGGCGATTGCCCAGGGTGATGGTGCCTGTCTTGTCGAGCAGGAGGGTGTTCACGTCACCGGCGGCCTCGACGGCGCGGCCGCTCATGGCCAGGACGTTGTACTGGACGAGGCGGTCCATGCCGGCAATGCCGATGGCAGAGAGCAGTCCGCCGATGGTGGTGGGAATGAGGCAGACCAGCAGCGAAACCAGCACAAAGACCGTCTGCGGAGCCTTGGAGTAGATGGCGAAGGGTTGCAGCGTAACCACGGCCAGGAGAAACACAATGGTGAGGCCGGAGAGCAAAATGCTCAGCGCAATTTCGTTGGGAGTCTTCTGGCGGGTGGCGCCCTCGACCAACGCGATCATGCGGTCAAGAAAAGTCTCGCCGGGGTTGGAGGTGATGCGGACCTTGATCCAGTCGGAAAGGACTTTTGTCCCGCCGGTAACAGCCGAGCGATCGCCGCCAGCCTCGCGGATGACGGGCGCCGACTCGCCGGTGATGGCCGACTCGTCCACAGAAGCCACACCCTCAATGACTTCGCCGTCGCCGGCGATGTAGTGGTTGGCTTCAACGTAGAGCACGTCTCCCGCGCGCAGCAGGGCGCTGGCGATTTCCTCAAAGCCGCCGTCCGCTGTGTACCGTTTCGCAATGGTCTCGCCCTTGGCTTTGCGCAGCGTGTCGGCTTGGGCCTTGCCGCGGCCCTCGGCCATCGCCTCGGCAAAGTTGGCAAACAGCACCGTGAACCACAGCCAGAGAGTGATCTGGAGGTTGAAGCCGAAACCGGCCCGATGGTGAACGGTGTTGTCGATCAGGATCGCCGTGGTCAGTACACACCCCACCTCGACGACGAACATCACCGGGTTCTTGGCCATCCAGCGTGGATCGAGCTTGCGGAATGCGTCCACAAGCGCCTGGGCCATGATATCCGTGTTCCAGAGACTTTTCTTCTTCGTCATGACAGTCCGTTTCGCCTTGTACTCGTGCGGTATCGGAAACAGTTAGAAAATCTGGCCCGACTTGAGCACCAGATGCTCCAGAATCGGTCCCAGGCTGAGTGCCGGGAAGAACGTGAGCGCGCCCAGAATGACGATGATGCCGACCAGCAACACGGTAAACAGGGCGGTGTTCACCGGAAAAGTGCCGGGCGAGGGAGGCACACTCTTCTTCTGAGCCAGATTGCCGGCCAGGGCCAGCACGGGAATCATCATGAGGAAGCGGCCTATCAGCATCGTCCAGCCCAGCGTTACGTTGTACCACCATGTGTTCGCGTTCAAGCCGGCGAAGGCCGAGCCGTTGTTTCCCGCTGCCGAAGTGAAGGCGTAGAGGATCTCCGTGAGCCCGTGCGGGCCCTGATTGGCGAGCGAGGAAAGGCCAATGTTGGGCGAAAGCACGAAGACCGCGGTCAGGGAAAGAATGGTCAGCGGAAAGATGAGCACATAAAGCATGGACATCTTCACGTCGTAGGCTTCGATCTTCTTGCCCAGATATTCGGGTGTGCGACCCACCATGAGACCGGCGATAAAGACCGCCAACACCACAAAGATGAGGATGCCGTAAAGACCGGAACCGACCCCGCCAAAGACCACCTCGCCAAGCATGATGTTGGTGAGCACCACCATGCCGCCCAGCGGAGTGAGTGAGTCGTGCATGGTGTTCACCGCGCCGCAACTGGCGTCGGTGGTGACGGTGGAGAAGAGCGAAGACTGGCTGACGCCGAAGCGCACCTCCTTGCCCTCCATGTTGCCGGCGGGCGCGGTCGCGCTGCCGGTCTGGGCAACGCCGTGTAGAAGTGGATGGGGCTGCGACTCGGCCCAATAGACGGTGGTGAATCCAACCGCGAAGAGCACAAACATGGCTGCAAAGACTGCCCAGCCGTGGCCCGGCGAGCCGGTCATCCGGCCCAGCGTGTAGGTGAGCCCCGCCGGAATGATGAAGATGGAGAGCATCTGGAGCAGATTCGAGAAGGGCGTGGGGTTCTCGAAGGGATGGGCGCTGTTGGCGTTGAAAAAGCCGCCGCCGTTGGTGCCCAGCATCTTGATGGCTTCCTGTGAGGCCACCGGGCCCTGCGCGATGGTCTGCGTCTGGGCTGGCTGTTCGAGCGGATGGGCCTGCGTATAGGCTTTCAGGTTCTGCGGAACGCCTTGGCCAACCAGCAGCAGCGCATAAATCAGCGAGGCGGGCAGCAGCACGTAAAGCAGGGTGCGCGTGGCGTCCACCCAGAAGTTGCCGATGGTGCCTGAACTGGTTCGCTTGATGCCGCGAATCAGCGCCACAGCCACCGAGATGCCCACCGCCGCAGAGAGGAAGTTGTGATACGCCAGACCGGCCATCTGCGTCAGATAGCTCATCGTGGTCTCGGGCGTGTACGACTGCCAGTTGGTGTTGGTGGTGAAACTGGCCGCGGTATTCCAGGCCAGATCCGGTCCCACGTTGGCGAGTCCCTGCGGGTTCCACGGCAGCAGCGATTGCAGCCGCTCAATGCCGTAGGTGACCAGCAGGCTGATGGCCGAGAAGCCCAGCACCGAATAGGCGTACTCGCGCCAGTTCATCTCCTGGTCGGCTTTGACGCCGGAGAGCTTGTAAATGAGCCGCTCGACAGGGCGGAGCGCCGGAGTGAGCCAGGTTCGCCCTCCCTCCAGCACGCGGGCCAGATACAGGCCTACCGGACGAACGCTCGCCAGCAGAATCAGGGAGAAGAGGATAAATTGCAACCAGCCATTGGCGGACATCGCTAGAACTTCTCCGGGAAAAGCAGGGTGAGGGCCAGGTAGCCCAACAATAAAAAGGACAGAATCAGCGCAACCACGGTGATGATGTCGAAGTGCATTGGGCTACCTCAACTTCTGGCAAGCCTTGACGTAAAGAAACGCCAGGCCGAAGAAAACTACCGTGAACAGCAACATCGTCAGATCTTGCATCGCATCTCTCGTAATTCCTTGTGCGGCCGGCCGGTGGGTCTGAGGCGGAAAACGCCAGCCGCCGGCCGCAACCCGTTTTGTGGCAATACAGTGGGCGGGGAAGCCGCTCAAGAATCATCCTGGCGCACGCCAAATTTGAGTATCGAAAAAGTTTCCTAAATAAAGCGTAAGGATGGCGGCGCGGGCGAGAATATCGCGGAAGATGAATCTCACTTTGTTCCCGCGGAGCCATCAACTCTGTGCAAAAAGCTTGGATTCGGCTGCTACTCCTCGATGCCAGCCCATCCCTCGGGGACAAAGCGGTAGCCCACCCACGGTTCGGTCTGGATGTACTGCTTGCCGGTTTCGGCTTCGAGTTTCTTGCGCAACTGGCCGACAAAGACGCGCAGATACTCCGGCTGGTGGGCCGACTGAGCCCCCCACACGGTGGTCAGGAGCGCACGGTGCGTCATCACCTTGCCGGCGTGGCGGGCCAGATGCACCAGCAGTTCGAATTCCTTGGGCGTCAGGTGAATGGGCTTGCCCAGAACGGTGATCGAGTGCGCCTCTGCATCCACCACGAAGTCGCCCGCCTCGATTGCGGCGGTGGTCCGCTCCGGGGCGCGGCGCAGATGCGCGCGGACGCGAGCCAGCAGTTCCTGAATTCCGAAGGGCTTCGTCACGTAGTCGTCGGCGCCGGCATCCAGGGCCTCGATCTTCGACCGCTCGTGGTCGCGAACAGAAAGAACCAGCACCGGGATTGCGGATTGGGCGCGGATGGCGCGGCAAACCTCGACGCCGCTCAAGCCGGGCATCATCAGGTCAGTAACCACCAGATCGGGCGGCCAATCGCGGAAAAGCAGCAGGCCCTCCTCGGGATCGTTGGCGGTGCGCACGTCAAAGCCCTGCGCGGTGAGCGCGGCGCGCAGCACGCGGGTAATCTGCGGTTCGTCGTCGATGACCAGAATCCTGCTGGGCATATTGTTCTTCTTCCATCGGCAGATTACATCATCTGCGCGGGCGGGTATGATTTCCGTGGGGGAAAGATGCGGCTGCCCACCCGTTCGCGAGACTTTGCCCGCTGGTTAGCGGCTACGCTGGTTGCTGCGGCGGCCACGAGTCTGCTGGCCGGCCTGGGCGCCAGTTCGACCACGGCTGGAATGGCCTTCCTGGTGCTGGTGGTGTTGTTTGCCGCCCAGGTGGGATTCTGGCTCTCTCTGTATGTTGCCCTCCTCTGCGGGCTTTCGTTCGACTACTTTTTTCTGCCTCCATTTCACTCGTTGCAAATTACCGGAATTCAGCAATGGGTGGCCATGATCTCGTTCCTGCTCAGTTGTGTGGTGGTGGGCCGGGTGGCTGAGCGGGCGCGCGCCCAGGCGCGGCAGGCCGAGCAGCGCCGCGAGGATGTCGAGCGGCTCTACGAACTCTCGCAGGAGATGATGCTGCAGGAGGATGCCGCCGGCTTGGTCCGCGATCTGCCCCGGCTGATTGCGCGCATCTTTGCGCTGGACGGCGTGGTGCTCTACGTCCGCGACCAGGACCAGCTCTACGCCTCAACCCTCGATCTGCCGATGAGCATCCAGGCCAGCATGAGGGCCATGACTGAGGGCCCGAATCTGATGCAAGTCATACCGGGGGGCTTTACGGTAAGGGTGTTGATGCTCGGGCTGCGGCCGGTGGGGGCGTTGGGCATGCGGCCGGACGCGTTTTCCCGCGAGGTGGCCACGGCGGTCAGCGCGCAGGTGGCCATCGCGCTCACCCGCGCCACGGCGATCGAAGCCTCCGCCCGCCTGGAGGCGGCTCGCGAGGCGGAGCGGCTGCGCACCGCGCTGATCGACTCGTTGACGCATGAGTTGCGCACTCCGCTCACCGCCATTCGCGCCGCTGCAACCACACTCGTTGAGGGCGCGGGGTTGGACGAGGCCGTTCGGCTGGATTTGGCGACCATCGTCGATGAGGAGAGCTCGCGGCTCGATCGGCTGATTGGCGAGGCCGTCGAGATGGCGGAGATCGACGCCAACGTGGTCGAGATCCGCCGCGTGCCGCAGCATCCGCGCGCGCTCCTGGATCAGGCAGTCGAGGAGTCGCGGAAGGCGCTCGCTGGACGCCGGATCGTAATCGCCGTCGAAGAGCCAGAGAATCAGAACAAGCCCGTCTGGTTCGATCCGCACCTGCTGGGCCGCGTACTGCGCCACCTGCTGGAGAACGCGGCACGGCACACGAAAACGGGTGGTCGCATCACGCTGCGCAGCCGGCGCAACGGCGACCGGCTGGAGTTTCATGTGGAGGACGATGGCCCCGGCGTCAGTGCTGTCGATCTGCCCTTCATCTTCGACAAGTTTTATCGGGGCAAGAACGGCGCCAGCAAAGGGAAGGGAACGGGGATGGGGTTGGCCATCTCCCGCGCCATCCTGGCCGCGCACGGCGGGGGAATCGAGGTCGAGAGCGCTCCAGGGCACGGCGCCTGCTTCTGCTTCTGGGTGCCGTTGGTGGAAAAAGAACCTGTCAGACCGGAGTGAGAATCTGCCCTTGTGGACGGCAGCTTTTTTGGGCAAGCCGCCGGAACTTACATAACTTCTTTGGGCTCCCCGCTCCAGTCGCAAGGAATCTCGCGGCGCTGCTCGGAGCTCTCCATAGCCCACTCCAGCAGACGCGCCACGCGCCACGCGGCCAGAGCCGGCACGGGAGCCGCTGCCTTGCCCAGCAGGCAATCGCGGACGCCCGCGTAGTAAAGGCGGTAGTCGCCGGGAATGGGCGGGACGGGACGGTTGACTGTGCTGCCGTCTGCGTCCACGCTCAAGGTGCCCCAGTCGGCGGAGGGTTCCTCGCCCCAGGGGCCTGCGCCAATGCGCGTGATCTTGTTGAGCGCGGCTTCCTGGGGATCGGGCGCCCATTTCCAGTAATTCCCCTTTGTCCCGCGCAGGTGGAAACGTGGCCGCGCCAGCGAGGAGAGGCAGTTGGTGCCAAGCGTCACCGCAAGGGCCGGGTAGCGCAGCCGCAGGGTGAAGGAATCGTTTGAGCCCTCGCCATCGCGCTCGCGGACAACTTCAGCGCCGACAGATTCGGGCTTGCCGAAGAGCAGCAGGGCCTGGTCGGCGAGATGGGGGCCTAAGTCCAGCAGGAGTCCGCCGCCCAGCGAGGGATCGTCTTTCCATGGCACGCGTGTCGTGGTACGCCAGCGGTCAAGAGTGGACTCGAAGTGTACGAGGCGGCCTAGAGAACCTTCATGTAATACTTTCAGAATCGTCCGGAACTCACTGTCCCAGCGTCGGTTATGGAATGGAGCGAGAAGGACGTTTTTGGCTTTCGCAAGCTGCATGAGCTGGGCAATTTCGGCTGACGTGGTGGCCACAGGCTTGTCCACCACCACGTTTTTCCCTGCTTCAAGAAGCTGCCGCGCAATCTGGAAGTGCGTTCCATTGGGGGTGGCTACGACGAACAGCCCCAGCGAGGCATCGTTCAGCATCTCTTCCAGGGAGCGGTAGGTGGTGATGCCGGGATAGCGCTCGGCGGCCTGGTTGGTGTGGCGCTCGACTACCGCGGCCAGCTCCAGCCCTTCAACCGATGAGATCAGCGGAGCGTGAAAGACCCGCCCAGCCATTCCGAACCCTACCAAACCAACTCGAATCATCGAACGCCCCCGAAGCGCGGACATCAACCCTCGCTAGGTCACTGACCGCATGAATTCGTCCTTTTGAGATCCTCGTTCCCCGGTCTCAGAATCGAGACCGGGGGCACCCAGTCATGGTACAAAATCAAGCGATCAGAGACCTAGCCTTCGAGTTTATACCGGGTTTCGGCGAGGCGGTAGAGACGGCGCCAGACCAGGCGATTCATGGTAACCACCATCAGCGAGATCAGCATGGTGGCCAGAAGGATGATGGGAAAACGGCCACTGTCAGTGGCGGAGCTGATTTGCGCGCCCAAGCCAATGGTTTCCAGCGTGCGGTCTTTCACGTGGGAGTACTCGGCCATCACGGAGGCATTCCAGGCTCCGCCTGAGGCCGTGACCATGCCGGTAATGAGGTAAGGAAAGATCCCCGGCAGAATGAGTTTGGTCCAGCGCTGCCAGCGCGTGAAGCGATAGAGCGTGGCCGCTTCTTTCAGGTCGGAGGGGATGGACATGGCTCCGGCGATGACGTTGAAGAGGATGTACCACTGTGTGCCGAGGAGCATGAGCGCGACGGAGCCAACGCCGAGTCCGCCGCCGATGCTGATGAGGCCGATGAGCAGGATGGGATAGAAGGCCGAAGCCGGAACCGAGGCCATGACCTGTGCCAACGGCTGCACGATTCGGGCGAGTTTGGGGTTCAGGCCGATGGCGACGCCGACGGGGATGGTCCACAGGGCGGAGATGAGCAGCGAGACGTTCACGCGCAGAAACGTAGCGCCCGCGCCCTCCAGCAACAGGCGCAGCTCGGGCCAGGTTACGGTTCGGAGCATGAAAGCAGCTTGTGTGGCTCCCCAGCCCATTACGCAGCTTGCCGCCACGGCCACGGCCCAGAATCCCGCGGATGCTCTTCGACTGCTCTGGTCTTCGTCCAGCGGATGAACGATGCGGCACTCGCTGGTGCGGGCCATGCGACGGTAGATGGGTTCTTCCAGCCGGTGCCAGATGCGGCCGGGGACGGAAGAAAGCAGGTTTGAGCGCCGCAGCAATTCAAGAATCGGAGAAGTGACGCGGTCGGCAGACTCCACCTGCTCGAACTTGAATTTATCGCTCCAGGCAATCAGCGGCCGCCAGACAAGCTGATCCGTGGCCACGACGATCAGGACTACGACGGCGATGCCGCTGAGCAGGGCGCGAATGTCGCCGGAGTCGGTGGCTGACTGGATGTAGCTTCCCAAGCCGGGCAACTGGAAGTTTCGGTCGCCCATGGTGAAGGTTTCGCAAATCATCAAGGCGAACCACCCGCCGGCGACCGAGACGATGGAGTTCCAGACCAGGCCGATCGCGGCATAGGGCATTTCAAGCTGCCAGAAGCGCTGCCATGCGGAGTAGCGATAGATGCGGGCGGTTTCAACCATCTCCCTGGGGATGGACTTGAGTGAGGAGTAGAAGCTGAAGGCGAGATTCCAGACCTGACTGGTGAAAATCAGCAGGATGACCGCCATCTCGATGCCCAGTTGGTGGCCGGGCACCAACGCCACCATCGCCAGCACTACGGGAGGCAGAAAGCTGAAGACGGGAATGGATTGCAGAATGTCAAGAACCCCGATCAGCCAGGCCTCGACCCTGGAATTGTAGGCGGCGATGTACCCGTAGCTGATAGCGAAAACCAGGCTGAGCAGGTACGCGATGCCCATGCGCACCATGGAGTAGAAGGCATAGGCGGGCAGGGCGCTGATGGAGTGAGAAATGTGCGCCACGGGAACCGGCGCCCCCATCCAGTAGGCGGCCATGTGCAGAATGGCCAGGAAGAACGCGATTCCGCAGGCGCCCACGGCCAGATCGATGAGGACCGGCCAGGTGCGGGCAAGGACCAGCGTTCGCGCCAGGGGATGCTGAGTCATCGCGCGGATTCCTCGCTGTCGGCGATCTCTTCTTCCTGCGCATCGGGAAGCACGAAGCGGCGGTGTCCGGCGTCATAGTCGAATAGCTCCGCGTAACGACCCCAGGTGACGGCGGTTTCGATCTGGCGCTGGCACTCCTCCTCGCTGAATTGCTCGTCCAGCATATCGAGGAAGAAGTCCTCCGGAACGGTGTGGTCGCTCTTGGTATCAATAGCCCGGCGAATCTGGCGGAGCAGCAGGACGTTAGCCACGGCGGCGTCACGGAAGAGTTCCTTCTGACGGAGAATCTCGGAGTTGGCAAACTCCGTGCCGCTTTCGGTAATGGCCGCATCGCCTTCTTCGATCTTCAGGAAGCCGAGCAACTGCGCCGCATCCACAATGGGCAGCAGGTCGTCGATTTCGAAGCTCAGATCGTCGGCCAGGCGGTAGATGTCGTCGCGGCCGCCCTTGTCGAGCAGCAGTTCCAGCAGGCCGGCCATTCCACCCGGCCGGGCATGGGGCAGCATCTGATAGTGCATCTGGCGCTGGTCGCGCACGCGGATCTGTTGATCAGGCGCTTCGGCGGGCACCACGTCCGGCTTGGTGAGCACCTTGTAGATGTAGTCCACCAACTGCGTGAAAGGCTCGGATTTGCGGTCGCGCGGCTGGGCCAATTGCACCCGGAAATCGGTGCGGATGTGGCCGGGGTTGCGGCCCAGCACAATGATGCGATCGGCCAGCAGCACCGCCTCTTCGATGTTGTGCGTGACCAGAAAGACGGCCTTGGTGGGCATGGTCTTGTTGGTCCACAGCTCCAGCAGTTCACTGCGCAGGTTTTCGGCGGTGAGCACGTCGAGGGCGGAGAAAGGCTCGTCCATGAAAAGCACCTCCGGCTCGACCACCAGGGCGCGGGCAAAGCCGACCCGCTGCTTCATGCCGCCGGAT
>Ga0181535_10000504_pt1 | contig 58651 bp, 53 predicted proteins | sample PEATcosm2014_Bin_44_FD_119774 | JGI IMG/M metagenome (GOLD analysis project Ga0181535, IMG submission 119774) | Peatland microbial communities from MTU Mesocosm Facility, Houghton, MI, USA - PEATcosm2014_Bin17_30_metaG | ecosystem: Environmental > Terrestrial > Soil > Wetlands > Peat | place... | reverse complement strand
GACGAAACATCGGCGCAGGGGTCACTTACCGTGGCCCAGATACTTGAAATGAAAAAATCCGGGCTCATTGGGGTCGGTTCGCATTCCTATTCTCATATGACGCTCACCAGGCGCGGATCCAGGAACGATCATGATTACCTGGCGTTTTTGGACCACGAGATAGTCGAATCGAAAAAGGCGATGGAGGACATGCTGGGGCTGACCCTTGACACGATGGCATATCCTTACGGCGCCTATTCCTTTGAAACCAACGCTTTCGTCAAAAAAGCAGGGTTCAGGGCGGGGTTTTCGGTGGTGCCTTCCTATAATACGGCGGGGACGGACAGGTTCCTGTTAAGGCGCACCATAATATATAACACCACGAACGTCAGCCGGCTGAGGAAAATACTGGAGAAAAAGGTGATAGGAATTAAGTTTGTAAAACCCGGCGACGGTGCTATAATATCCGGCGCGGCTCCGCAGTTGTCGGCACAACTCGAGGACGATTCGATGCTCAACACCGCGACGGTCCATTTCAGGATAGGCGACACGGACCTGCCTCCATCGGAGTATGATCCCGCGACAAAGACGCTCAGCCACACATTCATGAAGAACATGAAAAGCGGACTCCATATAGCGAGCGTGCAGGCAAAAGGGGTTGACGGCCGGGCATATGAATACGCCTGGATGTTCATGATCGGAAAGACGGTCGATGAAAAGGCCATGGAAAAGGCTCTTGCGGCTGTAAATAAAACACAGGGAGAAACAGATGACAAAAAATAACGGCGGTAAGTCGACATACGACCTCAGGGAAAAATTGATATTGAGCGTGGACCTGGACGACGCGGCGGCGGCTTACAGCCTTATCGACAAACTCGGGGCTTACGTAAAATATTATAAGATAGGGCTTCAGCTTATCACCAAGGACGGCCCCAGGATGGTAATGACCCTGAAACGCAAGGGGTTGAAAGTGTTCTATGACGCAAAGTTCTACGACATCCCGCAGACGGTCTATAACGCCGCATATGAGGCGGCGAGATTCGGGGTCAATATGATGAACGTTCACGCCTCCGGCGGACCCGACATGATAGCAAGGGCGAAGGAAGGGCTGATCGCATCGTCGGACAAGATGCGGCTCGAGGCGCCGAAACTGCTCGCGGTGACGGTATTGACCTCGATGGAGACAAAGGACCTGAAAAAAATACTGGGCGTGGAACTTTCCGCAAAGGAAATGGTTCTCAGGCTGGCGTTGATGGCGAAAAAAGCAGGGGCAGACGGCATAGTATGCTCACCCCAGGAAATAAAAATGGTAAGGAAGGAATTCGGCAAGGATTTCCTCATCGTGACCCCCGGCATAAGGATGGACAACGCAAAAAAGCACGACCAGAAAAGGACGATGAACCCCAGGGAAGCCATAGCGGCCGGAGCCGATTACATCGTCGTGGGAAGGCCGATCCTGGAGGCGGAGGACAAGCTTGCAATGGTGGAAAAGATACTAAATATGATAAAAGAGGGGTACCAGGAATGAACGGCGAAAAAGTACTGGACATATTCAGGAAATCGAACGCGTTATTGGCCGGCCACTTTCTTTTGACGTCGGGAAAACATTCCAGCGTTTATCTGGAAAAATTCATGGTGCTGCAGAGGCCGAAATATACCGAGACGCTTTGCAGGGAAATTGCGGCGCATTTCAGGAAAAAGAAGATCGACGTGGTCCTCGGGGCCGCGGTAGGCGGCATAATAATCGCATATGAAACGGCCCGCCATCTGAACTCACGCGCGGTATTCATGGAGAGGGAAGAGGGAAAATTAAAGCTGCGCAGGAATTTTGAGATAAAAGAAGGGGAAAACGTCCTTATAGTCGAGGACATAGTCACCACGGGCGGGTCTGTCCAGGAGCTTATTGACGAGCTCAAGGCCAATTATAAATGCAACATCGCCGGGGTCGGGATATTCATCGACCGCAGCGGCGGCAAGGCCGATTTCGGGATAAAGGACACATTTGCCCTGGCAAAACTCGATGTCAAGGCTTATGACGAAGGGGAATGCCCGCTGTGCAAGGACGGCACTCCTCTCACGAAACGCGGCTCAAGGAACCTGGCGAAAAAATAGGACGAAGCCCGGAGGCGGCTAAAAAGATAATGGAGTTGTAAATAATGGAATTAAAGGATACGCAGCAAAACTGGGACAAGCTCGCCAGGACGGATCCCCTCTACGGCGTCGCATCCGATCCGGAGAAGCGCGGAAGAAAATGGGACGAGGCGGAATTTTTTTCAACGGGAGTGGCGCAGATAGACGCCATGCTGGAATACGGCCGCATGCGCGGCATCAGGATACCCGGCGGAAAAGCCCTGGATTTCGGGTGCGGCGTGGGAAGGTTAAGCCAGGCGCTTTCGCGCCATTTCGATTCCGTCACCGGAGTGGACATCTCGCCGAAGATGGTGGAACTGGCCAAGGCATATGATAAGACCGGAGGTAAATGCCTCTTTTTGCTCAACGAAAAGAACGACCTGTCTATATTCGGCGACGGGGCATTCGATTTTGTTTTTACGGACATGGTGCTGCAGCACATGGCGCCGCGGTACGCCCTTGACTATATAAGGGAATTCGCCCGGGTGGTCAAAAAGGGAGGCCTCATGGTATTCCAGCTCCCTGAAAAAGCGCAGTACCCGGGGGCGCGTGTTTTTTTAAAAAAACTTGTTCCGAAACAGCTGGTCATGCTTTACCGCAGGCTCAGATACGGGAAAGATCATCCCGCGGACATTGAGGTGGAAATGAACGGCGTCAACAAAAAAGAGGTCATTTCCATTCTTGCCGGGCTCGGACTCACCGTCCTTGACCATGGCGGCAGGTATTACTGGGCCGGTAAAAGCATTTAGGAAAAGTCAGATAAACTCTATTGCCTTGATTTCTTCAAATTATTGTATTAGAATTGATGTAATCCCTTCGGTTGAGGTGGAAAACTATGAATAAAAAATATCTGTTTATCATTGCTTTATGCGCGGTTTTTGTCTTTGGCGCGGTTTCAAACGGTGCGGTGACACCGGCGGCGACCGCACGGGCGGCACAGGCCCTGACACCTCCGCCCATCCTGGAAGAAAACAAGGCGGCGCCCGCTTCGCATCCCGTGTTCCTGGAACTTGACATAGAGGGAATAATCGACGTGGCCATAGCGGATTATCTCGAAAAAGGCATAGCGCTGGCCGAGAAAGAAAACGACGCGGGCGTCCTTATTGTGATGCAGACGCCGGGCGGGCTCGACATATCAATGAGAAAAATATGCGACAGGATATTCGCAAGCAAGGTCCCGGTCATAACTTACATATATCCAAGGGGCTCCAGGGCGGCATCGGCCGGGGTATTCATACTGATATCATCACATGTGGCCGCGATGGCGGAAGGCACCAACATAGGCACGGCGCATCCCGTCGATTATCAGGGGCACAGCGCTTCCGAAAAGATCACCAACGACGCGGTGGCAACCATCAGGGACTGGGCCAGGTTAAGGGGAAGGAACCAGCAGTGGGCCGCCGATGCGGTGCTGAAAAACGTTTCCATATCGGAGATCGAGGCTTTCAAGCTGAAAGTGATAGACATAATAGCGAAAGACCCCGAGAACCTTATGAAACAGCTGGACAAAATGAAGGTGAAAGTGAACGACAGGGAAGTGACGTTGAATACGGCCGGATATGAATTAAGAAAGGTAGAACCGTCCGCCAGGTACAAGTTCCTCCATTTATTGTCCGATCCGAACATAGTATACGTTCTTTTTATAATAGGGATATACGGCCTGATATATGAGCTTGCCAACGGAGGGACGGTTCTTTTTCCGGGCATTGCCGGGGCCATAGCCATCATGCTGGCGTTTTTGGGGTTCGGGAGCCTGCCCATAGACCATACCGGGGTAATACTCATCGCCATTGCTGCGGTGCTTTTCTTCCTTGACATCATAAACCCGACGCACGGGGCCCTGACCGTGGGGGGTATCATATCCCTTACAATCGGGTCGTTGTTATTATTCCCCAACAGGGCAATGGGGGAGGAATGGGCGGTGAATTACATGTTGATCGCGGCGGTTGTAATAATTACGGTCGTGTTTTTTGTGATAATTGTGGCTGCAGTGGTAAAAGCCATGAAGAAAAAGACGATTTCCGGAGTGCAGTCCATACTTGGTCTCAAAGGCATGGCTGTGACGGCGATAAACCGGCTCGGCGGCGTCGCCAATATAGGCGGAGAGGAATGGCAGGCCGCGGCGGACGAGGAAATAGCCGCAAGGGATATCGTGGAAGTGCTTGAAGTAAACGGGATGAAGATAAAGGTAAAAAAAATACCAAGAAACAAGGAGGGTTAAGATGGGATTAGGAGTGCTGATCGCGGTCGTAGTTGTTCTTGTAATAGTTCTTCCTTCGTTCGTAAAGATAGTGGCCGAGTACCAGAGGCTGGTGGTCTTCAGGCTTGGAAGATGCATCGGAGAAAAGGGGCCGGGACTGGTAATCCTTATTCCGGTAGTGGACAGGCCGGTGTGGGTGGACCTAAGGGAATCGTTCCTGGAGATCCCGCAGCAGACATGCATCACGAAAGATAACGCGCCCATCTCCATTGACTTTCTTATTTACTGGAAAGTGACGGAGCCGATCAAGACGGTCGTTCAGGTCAACAATTTCGCAGGGGCATCGCAGGGCATCGCCACGACCACATTAAGGTCCATAATCGGGGACATCATCCTGGACGACGTGCTGGCGAAAAGGGAAGAGATAAACCTGCGCCTGAGGGTGAAGATGGACGAAGTGACGGAACGCTGGGGAGTGAAAGTCACCTCGGTGGAGATAAGGGAAATAACGCCGCCCAAGGAGATACAGGAGTCGATGAACAAGCAGATGTCGGCGGAGCGCACAAGAAGGGCTCTTGTCACCGAGGCCGAGGGAAAGAAGAGCGCTTCCATAACGGTCGCGGAAGGCGAGAAACAGTCGGCGATATTGAAAGCCGAGGGAGACCGCCAGTCGCAGATACTGAAGGCCGAGGGTTACTCGAACGCACTGGAGAAGATATTCGGCGCGGCCGGAAAGATAGACTCAAAGACCATGCTGATACAGTATTTCGAGGCCTTAAAATCGCTCGGCTCGTCTGCATCCACGAAATTCGTCATACCGATGGAATTTACGTCCCTCATAGAGCCCATACTGGGCAAGGCAAGGGAATCCTTAAAATGAACGCGGAAGTTTTAACCATCGGGACCGAGCTTTTGCTCGGCCAGATACTTGATACAAATACCCTTTACCTCGGCAAAAAGCTTGCCGAGGTGGGGGTGAACTTATATTATAAGACCACGGTCGGCGACAACGTCGGCAGGGTAAAAGAGGCCCTCGGGATCGCCTGCTCGCGGGTCGACCTGGTCATCATAACCGGCGGGCTGGGGCCAACCGTAGACGACATTACAAGGCAGGCAGTGGCCGAATTCACGGGAAGACAACTCATAGCCGACCCGGGGACGCTTTCGGCCCTTGCGGCGAGATTTTCCTCGCGCGGCATCAAAATGACGGAAAATAACAGGCAGCAGGCCTATATACCCGAAGGCGCCGTCATCATAGAGAACAACAACGGCACCGCGCCCGGGTTTATTGCGGAGTCCGGAAATAAGATAATCGCGGCCATGCCAGGCGTCCCAATGGAAATGTACCCGATGATGGAGAATTCCATCCTTCCTTACATAATGGGCAAACTCGGCGGTGTTCACGAGGTCATAAAGTCAAGATCGCTTAAGGTTGTTGGGCTGGGCGAATCACTGGTTGATGACAGGATAAACGACCTTTTCCGGGAATCAAGCAATCCCACAATTGGGGTCTATGCACATTTGACGGAAGTTGAGATAAGGCTGACTGCGAAAGCAGGCGATGTTGACTCAGCAGGGAAATTAATAGATGAACTTGAAAAGAAGGTATTTGAAAGGCTTCCTGACAACATATACGGCAGGGACGACGAGACCCTGGAGCAAAAGGCGGGAGAACTGCTGAAAAAACTGGGACTGACCGTATCGACCGCGGAATCTTGCACGGCCGGACTTCTCAGCCACAGGCTCACCAACGCGCCGGGCAGCTCGGCGTATTTTTTGGGCGGCATGGTTTCATATCATAACGACGTTAAAATAAAAGCGCTCGGGGTTGAAAGGGCCATAATTGAAAAATTCGGCGCCGTAAGCCCCGAATGCGCCATTGCCATGGCGGCATCCGCCAGGGGTTTGTTCAAAACCGACTGCGGGGTCGCCATAACCGGGATAGCGGGCCCGGACGGAGGCACAGCCGAAAAACCCGTGGGGCTTGTGTTCATAGCCGTTGATATCAAGGGAGGCGCGGCCCGGGCGCATAAATTTATTTTACCCGGTTCAAGGGAAGGGGTGAGGTCGCGCGCGGCGCAGACGGCCCTCTGGCTGTTGTGCGGCGCCCTTAAGGGAACCCTTTGATGGAAAATAACGGCGTAAAAAGCGGGACAGACTGGTCCCTGGTGGACGAACCCCTGAAGCAAAGGCTCAAAAAGAACACGATCACCAATATCATATTTTTTATCGCCACATTTCCGCTCACGTTCATAATAACCCCCATGATAATACACCGCTGCGGCAAGGAAATTTACGGCGTGTGGGCGCTTGTGGCGACCATGCTGGTATTCGTGGAACTGATAGCCGGGATGCAGGCATCCGTGGTGGTATCGGTCATGATACCCAAATATGACCCTAAAAAATCCCCGGATGACGTTAACATGATAATTAATACTATGTTCTTTTATTTCTTAGCCAGCGCGGGCATATGCCTCGCGCTCTATTTTCTTCTTCGGGGCGGCATAATAGGGCTGTTTTTTAAAGTTACTCCCGGGGCTTTAAATGACACTGTATTTGTGGTAACTTTTTCGATTTGCGCCTATTTTGCCTACTTCCTGCTGACGGGTTTTCAGTACCTGCTTATAGCGTATAATGTCATTTATATAACAAATACCGCTCACATTATAACCGCTTATATAAGGACGGCGGCGATGATATTCGCGATAGTCAGGGGATACGGGATCAGGGGATTGGTCATTGCACAAATGGCCGCTCTCATCCTTGAAGCGGCCGTGCTACTTGTATTCGCAAAAAAAGCCTTTCCGCCGCTTTCGCTTAAATTCAGGTACTTCAGCGTGGAAAAGCTGAGGCAAATGGCGGTATTGAGCGGTAAATTCGTGGCCGCAAAAGCCTCCAACCTTTTGCTATGGAACGCGGACAGGCTGATCATAGCGTATTTTATCAATCCGGCAGCTTCGGGACTTTATCAGATAGGCTCGTCTATAGCGAAATATATTTCATCCGTTCCGGATATTATGGGGCTTTCGTCGCTTTTGCCGGCGACCGCCGAGCTAAGGTCTAAGAATCTTAATGAAAAAATAAACGCGATGTTCGAACGTGTCAATAAATACATGCTTTTTGTGGCAGTGCTGCTGGTTTTCGGCATCGTGGCTTTCGGCAGGGATTTTACGCTGCTCTGGCTTGGGCGCGGTTTCGAGGATACATACAGGGTAATGGCAGTGCTTGCGGTCTCGTATACGTTCGGCGTCCTGGGTTATCCGGCCATGAATATCCTCAACGGCATGGAAAAGATAAGGGGGACGGTCATTGTTTCCGCGGCGACCGGCGGAGCGACACTCGTGCTTGGCGTCATATTGACAAAAATTTACGGGTTAAACGGCATGCTGATAGCCTCCTCCATCTGCATTGCCGCGTCGGGCGTGGCCATGTACGCGCTGTATGTGGGTCATATCGGAAAGGGCATTAATTTCATCCACGTGCTGGCAAAACCGCTTATAGCGGCGGTTATCGGCTGGGCGGCGGTATATTTTATCCCCTTCGGCATGCTGCCGATAAAAGGGTGGCCGTTGTTTTTTGCCAGGACCGCGGTATTCTCGCTGCTGTACTTATCCATTGCGGTTTTTGTTCTTAAACATTTTGACGAGTATGACATTAATATGCTTAAGAATTTTGCGCCCGTAAAAGCAACAAAAGGATAATACTGGCAATAATCCCGTTACAAGACCGGAGGCAAAATGTACGCAATAAGGGTTTATTTTTTTAACTTAAAAAGGATATTCAAGAATTACAGGGGGCTTGAAGCGCTCAATTTCTTCCTTGTGTATTCCGCGTACGCCTTAAAATACAATCTTTTATGCAGGCTCATGAGGCTCGACATAACCGCGGAAAATGTTTTCGGAAGGAAGGTGTATTTTTTCAATTACAGGGATTTCATCGGGCTCTTTGAGGAAATATTCATAGGAATGGAATACTATTTTGAATCCTCCGGCAATTCGCCCCGCATAATAGATTTTGGGAGCAACATAGGGATGTCGGTCATATATTTCAAATGGCTTTACCCGGGGGCGCTGATTTCCGCGGTCGAGGCGGATCCCGCCACTTTTGCCATGCTGAAAAAGAACGTCGAGGCAAACGGTTTGACAGGGATCACATTGCTCAATAACGCGGTATATGACCGGCTCACCACGGTCAAATTCTATTATGACGCATTGAAAACAGGGTCCCTGCAAATGTCGATGTCGGCCGCCAGGGGAGGGGAACGTTCTTTTAACCGGGTGAAGACAATACTCGCATCATCATTAATAAAGAGCAATATTGACATGATCAAGATGGACATTGAGGGGGCCGAAGGGGCGGTCATGAAGGAACTGGTGAAGAAAGGGGCCTTGAAACGCATTTCGAGGATTGCCATGGAAGTGCACCATAATATGGAAGGCTCCCCCGGGATACTTTCGGGCATACTGGGGATATTCACAAAAAATAAATTCAAATTCCAGATATTCGCGCCGAACAATCCGCCGTATTTTGAGAGAAAATTCCAGGATGTGATGGTATACGCGGAGAAAAAATAAAGGGATCCGGCCCTGATTTTCGGATGGCATTGAATATAAAAAAGAAAAATGCTATGATTTTCCAATGATTAAATACACACATGGACGGTGGGTTTGTGACAAATTATGTGAAGGCATGCATTAAGGGAATGTGGTACGGCTTCGGGGGATTGAACAAGATACGGGACAAAAATTTAAGATGGTTCATTAAATTGCTTTTATCGCCGATTGTTGTTTTTGAGGCGTTAAGGCTCATGCTGCTGGACAGGCTTGAAATACCTGCATTTGAAATCGTGCTTACGACCAAATGTTCGCTCAGGTGCAAGGATTGCGCCCACCTGATGCAGTATTATAAGGCCCCGAAAAATTTCGAGGAATCAGCCCTTGAAAAAGACATGGACGACATCCTGGACAAGGTGTCGGCCGTGTATGTGTTTAAATTTATCGGAGGAGAGACGTTCCTTCACCCGCAATTCGGGAAACTTGTCGCAAAAGCGTCGGTTTCGCCGAAGATAAAACAAATCCAGGTTTTTACAAATGCCACAATAATACCTTCCACAGAAGCGCTTGAATCGCTGAAGAACCCCAAAGTTGTGGTGCAAATAAGCAATTACGGCGGGAACAGCAGGAAATTCAAGGAACTCACAGACATTTTTACCCGGGAGAAGATAGCTTTTGAATCGGAAAAAAACCTTGAATGGTGCGATACCGGCGATGTCCATTTCAGGGGAAGGAGCGAACAGGAGCTTAAAAAATTATTTTCATCCTGCATAGCGAGCGAATGCAAGAGTTATCTTAACGGCGAGTTCCACGTGTGCCCCCGCTCGTCCAATGGAATGTATCTCGGAGTAATACCCGGGAATGAAAAGGAATATGTGAAGCCTTCTGCCGTGTCAAAACAGGAGCTGAAAAAAAGGATCAAGGAACTTTATAACGTCCGGTACATATCCTCGTGTAATTACTGCGACGGGATCACCTCATACGGTAAAATGATAAAAGCGGGCGTGCAACAGAAAGACGCATGAAGCCGTTGGATAACCGGATTTCTCCTATCTACTTTCTCCTGTCACCTGTCCCAAAGAAATGCGGAGCATTTCTTTGTCTGGTGCGCCCGGCAGGACTCGGCCACTACGCAAAATTCTCCTGAATTTTGCTGCGTAGCCTCCCCTCGTCGGGCTTACGCCGCCATCCATGGCGGCTCATCCTCGCTAATCGCTCGGCGCCCGACTCGCTTCGAGTCCTGTGCAAAGTGATTTTCTTGAATTTTATTTTATATTTTGATTTGATTGGTGCGCCCGGCAGGACTCGAACCTGCGGCCTGCTGATTCGTAGTCAGACGCTCTAATCCACTGAGCTACGGGCGCACTTTAATAATTGCGAACATTATAAATACACACATTAAAAATTATTTTTGGTACGCCCGAAGGGAATCGAACCCCTGACCAACAGATTAGAAATCTGCTGCTCTATCCAACTGAGCTACGGGCGCAAAAACAGCATTAATTTTAAGAACGGCTCATATGCCCGGCTAAAAATTAAATTATCCGCAAAAAAACCGGCGAGCAGTTAGTATTATATAATAATTTTAGGAATATGCAATTGAAAACAAACCGGTCAATATTGCAAAAACCCTTAGGAGCCGCAATGCGCGGCGGATCACTGGTTTTTATCCATATAATTTAATATCTCTTTGTCGGCGTTTTCAACGGCGTTTCCAAGCGGTCCGGGAAGCGCCATTCCCGCATAAGCTACCGCGATTGAATTGGCTCCCACACCCGCCAGCACGGCGGGCCCGCTGTCGTCATTGCCGTAAACTGCTATTTCGGAGATACTGCGGTTTAATTTCGGGTCGATAAATTTTACATAAAGGCAGACTTTTCTGCCGTTCCACTCGCTCATTATAATGAGCCTTATTTTTATCCAGCAGTCCGCTTTGCGCGCGTCTTTTGAACCGTAAATGGGATCATATCCAAGCTGCTGCAAACCGGCCATCAGGTCGCTGTTTATCTTTTGATAACATTCGCCGGCCTTTTCCGGTTCGACCCCGCCGGATTCTTCGTATATCAGGGCGATGGACCTGTAATGGCTAAAATTTCCGGTAAGGGGATGATAAGCCACGGTTTCCCCGGGAGTTCTGTATGATGCAATGGCAGCGGCAATGCAAAAAAACGGTAATAATTTTACGAGTCTTCTGGATTTTTTATTAGCTGGAGCTGATTTTTTTATGCTCAATATTCCCCCGGCAATCTGAAAAAACAAAATGCCGCAACAGGCGGCAAAAATTGGGGTGAGTAACGGGATTTGAACCCGCGGCCTCCAGGGCCACAACCTGGCGCTCTAACCAACTGAGCTACACCCACCACATTATCCTGACCGTATATAATAACATATTTACAATAAAAGGCAACTGGTGCGCCCGGAGGGAATTGAACCCACGCACATGGCTTCGGAGGCCAATGCTCTAATCCACTGAGCTACGGGCGCATTCCTTTTATAATAACATAAACTTAGGATATTTTTGGTCGGGGTGGCCAGATTTGAACTGGCGGCCCCCTGCGCCCAAGGCAGGTGCGCTACCAACTGCGCTACACCCCGTATCCAAAACCAGATAATAAAACACATCAAAATATAACAAAATATAAGGGGGACGTCAATACATGAAATAAAAGGAAAATTTTGCTTGTTTTTTAAGGAAAAAGATATAAAATACTAAAGTTATTTATTTAAGGTGGGCGGTTAGCTCAGTGGAGTCCGCTGGTCGGACAAGGCGGGATGAATTTGAGCTATTTATAAATCGCGAGCTTAAGCTCGCGATAGCGCCTCAGAGCAGCCCCGGCAGTCAGCTGCTCTTAATATGATGCATAAAGGAATTATGGCAATAAAGGTGGGCGGTTAGCTCAGTGGTAGAGCAGCTGACTCTTAATCAGTTGGCCGAGGGTTCGACTCCCTCACTGCCCACCAAATAGATCAAATTTTCATCTCCATTTTTTAGCCTTCCAAACAGGGGGTTTAAAATGCCAAAGAAGGAACAATCCGCAACAATGCCCCGCAAGAAACAGTCGCACAGGCTGACCCTTATACTCATCGGTATTGCCGCCACTATAATTTCCATGATAACCACGAATTTCGGATTTTTTAACACGCTGGAGATGAAAAGCATCGACTGGCGCTTTGCCACCAGGGGCGTCAAGAAAACCTCGGTCCCGCTGGCTATCGTGGCCATTGACGACGAGTCGCTTAAGATCATGCCGGAAAAATGGACGTGGCCGAGGTCTTATTACGCGAAGATCGTGAATGTGTTGAAAGCGGACGGCGCCAAAGTGATCGGGTTCGACATGGATTTCACGGACCATTCCACCAGGAATCCCGGTGAAGACGCGGCGTTCGCAAAAGCGGTAAAAAAAGCCGGCAACGTAATCATACCGGCGGTATATATGGTGGACAAAGAGGTCAGGTATGTTAAGAACCATTTTGTCATGCCGATACAGGAGTTAAAGGACCAGGAACGTGGCATCGGGTTTGTCGGACACGTTTATGACCAGGACTCGAACGTAAGGAAAAGTTACATAATAATGGACGATGAATCCACGCAGAAAAGATACCTGAGCCTTTCAATGGCGATGCTGGGAGAATATTTCGGGTTCTCAAAAGAGGCCCTTGAAGCCGGTCCCGGAAAAGTGAAATGGGTCAACCTGGACATACCCCTGGACAGGGAAAACACGTTCCTGATAAATTTCGCCGGCCCTCCGAAGACTTTTCCGACACTGCCTTTTTACAAGGTTTACAGCGGAGACTTTAAACCCGGAACGTTCAGGGACAGGATAGTCATCATAGGCTCGACGTCGGACATCCTTCACGACGTATTTGCCACGCCTTTTTCCGAGGAAGGCAATTTAATGCCCGGCGTAGAAATCTATGCCAACGTAATGGACACCATATATTCCCGCGATTACCTGACCGAGCCGGGTATATTCATGAATTTCGCCTTCCTCATACTCATCGGGATAATAACATCGTTTTTGATATTCAATTTCAAGGCATGGCAGGGTTTTATAATAGTTTTCCTGGAGATAATATCTTATGTTATGCTGGCGAACTTCGTTTTCCTGAGGTATAACGTAATAATCAGCCTGGCCGACCCCGTATTCATCATGATATTCTGCTATCTCTCCATAAGCACCTACAAGGTCGCCGTCGAGGAAAAGGAAAAACACAAGATCAAGGATATTTTCTCGCGGTACGTTTCCCAGAACCTGGTCGAGGAACTGCTGAACCAGGAGATCAAGATGGGCGGCGAAAAAACGGAAATAACCGTCCTTTTTTCCGACATACGCGGTTTCACTTCCATGTCGGAGAAGATGGAGCCCGAAGAGGTGGTCGGAATCCTGAATGAATACCTTTCGGAGATGACGGACGCCATATTCAAGAACAACGGCACTCTCGACAAATTCATCGGCGACGCGGTCATGGCGCTCTTCGGCACGCCGAAATTTTACCCCGATCATCCGCTGAGGGCGATAAAGACGGCTTTTATGATGAAGGACAAGCTGGGAAAATTGAACGCGAAATGGACGGCGCAGGGAAGGCACACCCTAAAAATAGGCATCGGCATAAATACGGGCGAGGCGGTCGCGGGGAACATGGGTTCGCTTCAAAGGATGGAATATACGGTCATCGGCGACACCGTGAACCTTGCATCAAGGCTGGAATCCCTGAATAAGGAGCTCGGGACCGAGATCATCATAAGTTCCTCGACTTATGACAGGGTAAGGGAACACGTCAAGGTTAGGCAATTTACCGGCATACACGTAAAAGGCAAGGAAGAGACGCTGGTGGTTTATGAAGTGCTGGAGATAATATAATATGAGGAAGTTTATATTGATCGTTGCCGCTGTTTTTGCGGTTCCGGGATTGACCCTGGCGGCGAATGACTGCGCGATCAGGCTCTATTCCACAGCCGGGGCCCAAAAGGACGCCCTGCCGGGCGGCGGCAGCCTTACGGCTCTGCCGGGATCGGTTTACGGCGAGGATTGCGCCGGCGGGACAACAACCGTGAAGTTTTCAAGAGGTTCAATATTTATAAAGGCGGGCACGGACAGGGTAGCCGTAAAATGTTCCGGGAAGACTATTGAGGCTGGTCAGGCCGTTTTTTTTACCGACGGCGGGGTTGTGGATGTTTACGGCGGAACTGTCGCGGTCATTTACGGAAAAAACAGGAGGAACATATCCGCCGGAGGAAGTTTTGATCTGAAGTCAAAAAAGGCCGTGCCGCAAAATGTCCCCGGAAAATTCCCCGCGGATTGCCTCGAAAAAGAAAGATATTCCTCATTTATCCAATGCGCCCTGGACCCCGGGTATTACGGATTGGCGAGGAATGTTTTTTCCGGCACGAGCCTTTTGTCGGCCGAAACAGGAAGGGTTTATTTTTCATTCGATACGAATTCGGCGGTACGCGATATTGACGTGACCATGACGGTTGAAAATTCCGGGGCCGCCGGACTGGACCTAAAAGGCTCGGCCAGGAATGACGAAACCGGCGAACTGATAGGATCGATATCGGCATACCGGAAAACAAGCCCGCCGGCCTCCGCACAGGATATCCAATCGTTGCTGGCGGATGCGGCCATGCAATTATCACGCGATATATACGATTATGACGCCAGGCTGTCCGGATCAGGAGCGGATATATACGTGGAGGCCGGAGGATTTGATAAGGATGAATATGGAGAGTTAAAGGGGCTTCTGGGAGGGCTGCCCGGGGTAATGTCCATAAGATCAGATGAATATTACGGTCAAAAGGCTGTTTATGCCATAAAATACAGGGGTTTTGGCGCGGACATGGCCATGGCAATAAGCACGCTAAAACTCAAAAAATCTCATATTAATATCTGGAATTATTCAAAATTTGTAGTAAAATTAAGTAATAAATAGGCTCAATATAAAAAGCTTAAAAACAGGGCTTAATTGCCTTCAGGGATATTATCTCTATTTTGGCCTGTAATAAAAGGCTTTGTTTATATTATTATCTGCGTTTAAAAGATGATAAAAATAGTATTTTTTTAACATAAAAAAGCGAGCATGGTGAAATTGGCAGACACACAGCCGTGCGCGAGGTATTGTCGAGCGCTACGATGAGTGTCTGAAGAGCAGGAATAGCGAAGAAATAATCAAAGCGAGCATGGTGAAATTGGCAGACGCACAGCCGTGCGCGAGGTAGTGTCGAGCGCTACGGATGAGAGTCTGAAGCAAGGCAAACATACAAAAGCGAGCATGGTGAAATTGGCAGACACGCCAGACTTAGGATCTGGTGCCGAAAGGCGTGTGGGTTCAAGTCCCTCTGCTCGCACCAAACTTTACAGGGCTTTTTGCCTATTCATTCCAAGGAGGAACACGAGTTATGAAGTGGGAAGTTAAAGACGAGAAAAATTGCAGGAAGGTAATATCGGTCGAGGTTGAAAAGGAAAGGGTTGACTCCGTATACGACAAAATATTCGGGTCATTCAGGGAAAACGCGCGCATAGAAGGATTCAGAAAAGGCAAGGCGCCGGAATCCATGATAAAGACCAAATTTTCAAAGGATATCGAGGAAGAAGTCATGAAAGAGATCGTTCCTGAAACTTACAACGAGGTCATGAAAGAGCTTGACCTTAAGATGGTAACATACCCGATGCTCCAGGAAGTAAAACGCGAAGGCGAAGGGGTGAAATATAAGATAGTAATCGAAGTAAACCCGGTCTTTGACCTCAAGGATTATAAAAAGATCAGGATCGAAGACAAGAAGCTTAAGGAAGTCACGGATGCCGACGTCGACAGGGAGCTGGACCGCGTGAGGCAGTACCGCGGCAAGCTGAAAGATTCCGAAGCCGACACGGTCAAGGACGGCCATTATGTCACCATCTCCATGGCGGGGTTTGTGGACGGCAAGGCCGAGCCTTCCATGACCAGCGATTCCCAGTTCTTAAGGGTGGGCGCCGGCGCGATGATAAAGGACCTGGAAGACGGCCTCATAGGAATGAAGCCCGGGCAGGAAAAAGACATCAACGTGAAATTCCCCGATGATTACCGCGAGAAAAAATTTGCGGGCGCGCGGGCCCTGTTCAAGGTAAACCTGAAGGGCATCAAGGAACTGGAACTCCCCGAATTGACGGACCAGTTCGCCAAAGAGATAAGCGGCAAGGAAACAGCCGCGGAGCTAAAGAACCTAATAAAAGAGAACCTGGTAAAACAGGCCCTTGACGATGTCAAGAATTTCAAGGTAGACCAGGTCATAGGCAAACTCCTTGAAATGCACAACTTCGAGCTTCCGCAGGGACTGCTCGATGAAGAGATAAGCAACCTGGTCAACCGTTACCAGAAAAATTTGAACCAGCAGGGGCTTAATTTAAAAGCCGTGGGCATGACCATAGAGGAGCTCAGGGCAAAATCTGTAAAACAGGCCGAAGCGAACCTCCGAATGATCTATATTTTAAGGAAGATAGCGGAAACCGAGAAAATAGAGGTTACGGACGCGGATGTCGAGGTTGAGATAAGGAAGATAGCGGCTGATACGAATGACAACGCCGAAAACATGATCAAACAGGCGAAAGCGCGCGGAAGCTGGGATGCGCTGAAGGCAAAGCTGCTTGAGGATAAAGTGGTCGAATCACTTGTGAGCTCGGCCACAAAGTAAATCAAAAACGAGGCGGGGAGAAAAACATGAAAAGCAAAGAAGAGACAAGGATGAACCTCGTACCGATGGTCGTGGAGCAAAGCGACAGGGGCGAGAGGGCCTATGATATTTTTTCCAGGCTTTTAAAGGAAAGGATAATCTTTATCGGCACACCCATAGACGACGACGTGGCAAACCTCATCATTGCCCAGATGCTTTTTCTTGACGGCGAGGACTCGGGCAAGGACATTTCGATATACGTGAACAGCCCCGGCGGAGTTGTAAGCGCGGGACTGGCGATATATGACACGATGCAATACATCAAATCGCCGTGTTCCACCATATGCGTGGGGCAGGCGGCAAGCATGGCCGCGGTTCTGCTTGCGGCCGGGGCAAAAGGCAAACGTTTTTCCCTGCCGAATTCGCGGGTGCTCATACACCAGCCCATGGGCGGGGCGCAGGGACAGGCTTCCGACATAGAGATACACGCCAAGGAAATAATAAAATTGCGCGACAGGCTCAACAGGATACTTGTAAAGCACACGGGACAGACCGTGAAGAAGATAGAGAAGGACACCGACCGCGACTATTACATGAGCGCGGAAGAGGCCAAGGAATACGGCATAGTGGATGAGATAATCGAGACCAGGAAAGTCGCGCCGAAGCAGTAAGGAAAAGTTTAAAGGAAGGTGGACACGATGAACAAATGTTCGTTTTGCGGGAAAAAGGAAAAAGAAGCCGGAAGGCTTATAACCGCCGAAGGCGCGGCCGTATGCGAGAGCTGCATAAAACTTTTTTCCAGGATGGAAGAGGAAAAGCCTTCCCTGGAAAAGGAACAAAAACCGCTGCCGACGCCCAAGGAGATAAAGGCGATACTTGACGATTACGTCGTGTCGCAGGAGCGGGCAAAAAAAGTCCTCGCGGTCGCGGTCTACAACCATTATAAAAGGATAACCGCGAACAACGACGACGGCATCGAGGTCCAGAAGTCAAATATCATGCTCATCGGGCCAACCGGCTGCGGCAAGACGCTTCTTGCGGAGACGCTGGCGCGCATCCTTCAGGTCCCGTTCGCAATATCGGACGCGACGACCCTGACCGAAGCCGGGTATGTCGGCGAGGATGTCGAGAACATACTTTTGAGGCTCATTGAGAACGCCAATTTTGACATTGAGGCTGCACAGCGCGGCATAGTATACATAGACGAGATCGACAAGATATCAAAAAAATCGGAAAATGTCTCGATTACCAGGGATGTTTCCGGCGAAGGTGTCCAGCAGGCCCTGCTCAAGCTCATAGAGGGAACAGTCGCCAACGTCCCGCCAAAAGGCGGCAGGAAACATCCGTACCAGGAATACATAAAAATAAACACCAAGAACATCCTTTTCATAACCGGCGGCGCCTTTGTGGGTCTCGACAAGATAGTCAAAAAAAGGATGGAGAAAAAAAGTTTCGGATACAGCAGCGGGGTTGAAACGGAGAAATTGTCCAAATACGAGATACTATCCGAGACCCTTCCGGTGGACCTCATAAAATTCGGGATGATCCCGGAATTTGTGGGCAGGGTCCCCGTGATCGCGTCGCTCCAGGACCTTGACGTAAAGGACCTGGTGCACATACTTGAGGCGCCAAAGAACGCGATAATAAAACAGTATGAAAAGATGCTCAAGATGGAAGGGGTCGAACTTAAGTTCCTGGACGAGGCAAAACAGGAAGTGGCAGACCAGGCCGTAAAAAAAGAGATAGGCGCAAGGGGATTAAGGGCCATAATAGAGGGAGTCATGACGGACATAATGTACGAAGTACCGTCGTCAAAAGGGACAAAACAGGTGGTGATCGACCGCGACATAGTCCTTGGAAAAAAGGACAGGTTGTCGGCGATTGTGAGAGAAAAATCGGCGTGAGGTGATATATGGCGGATGAACCGGTAGTAATAGAAAGCCAGGACAATAAATCCTATAAAAAGTCCAACAAGGTGCCTTTGCTGGCGTTAAGGGACCTTGTAATATTTCCCAACATGGTGATACCGCTCTTTGTGGGAAGGGAAAAATCAATAAAGGCGCTTGAGGCCGCAATGGAGCGCGACCGTATAATTTTTCTTGTCGCCCAGAAGGACGCTAAAACAGACAACCCTTCAAAGGAAGAAATATACAACACAGGCACGCTTTCCGAGATACTCCAGATACTCAAGCTGCCGGACGGGGCCATCAGGGTGCTTGTCGAGGGGCTCACAAGGATAAAGATAGGCCAGTACACCCAGGAAGAGCCTTTCTTTGAGGTAACCGTATCCGAGATAAACGAAGTCGACGCCAAGGACAAGGAAACGGAAGCGCTTATGCGGCTGGTGATGGAAGAGTTCCAGAAGCACGTAAAGATGAACAAGAAAATACCGCCCGAGACCACGATGTCGGTCTCCGAGATAGACTCACCGGGCAGGCTCGCCGACGTCATCGCGGCGCACATATTCCTGAAGCACGAGGAAAAGCAGGAACTGCTCGAGACCGAGGACCCTAAGAAAAGGCTCTCCAAAATGTCGGAGATACTGCAGAGGGAAAACGAGATACTTGAGATAGAACGCAAGATACAGGTCAAGGTAAAGAGCCAGCTTGAAAAATCGCAGAAAGAATATTACCTTTCCGAACAGCTCAAGGCGATACAGAAAGAGCTCGGCAAGGGGGACGCTTCGTATAATGAGACCGAGGAGCTCAAGGAAAAGATAAAAAAGGCAAAGATGCCCAAAGAGGGCGAGGAAAAGGCCTTAAAGGAGCTCTCACGGCTGGAAAAAATGATGCCGATGTCGGCCGAGGCAACTGTTATAAGGACATACCTGGACTGGCTCATAGCCCTTCCGTGGAACCACAAGACAAAGGACAAGATAGACATCAAAAAAGTGCAGGAAGTCCTCGATGAGGACCATTACGGCCTTGAAAAACCCAAGGAAAGGATCGTGGAATATCTGGCCGTGAAGAAAAATATGAAGAACAAACCGGACAAGGCGCAGGATCCTATCATCTGCCTCGTGGGCCCTCCGGGAGTAGGAAAAACCTCACTGGCAAAATCCATAGCCCGCGCCATGGACAGGAGTTTTGTGCGTCTCTCCCTGGGCGGCATACGCGACGAAGCGGAAATACGCGGCCACAGGAGGACATACATAGGCGCCCTTCCCGGAAGGATAATACAGTCCATAAGGAAAGCCAAGTCAAAAAATCCCGTATTCCTGATGGATGAAGTGGACAAGATGTCCTCTGATTTCAGGGGAGACCCGGCCGCGGCCCTGCTGGAAGTGCTGGACCCGGAGCAGAACAACACTTTCATGGACCATTACCTTGACACGGAATTCGACCTCTCCGACGTGATGTTCATCACCACCGCGAACACTCTCTACGGCATACCGCTGCCGCTGCAGGACAGGATGGAGATCATAGAGATAAACAGCTATACGGAGCATGAAAAACTCAACATAGCCAAAAGGTTCATAATCCCGAGACAGCTGAAAATGCACGGCCTGACGCCGGCCGACGTTGAAATAAAGGACACGGCCATATCATCGATAATCAATGATTACACAAAGGAAGCCGGCGTGCGTTCCATGGAAAGGGAAGTAAAGGCGCTGTGCAGAAAAGTTGCGAAGGCAATGGTAATTGAGGAAAAGAAGTTCAAGAAAATAACGGTCGACAGGGACAATATACAGAAATTCATAGGCGTGGCGAAGTATCAGGACGTTCCCACAAAGGACGTCAACGGCGTTGGGACGGCGACCGGCATGGCATGGACCGAGGTCGGCGGCGACGTGCTTGTAATAGAGGTCACGACAATGAGGGGCAAAGGACAACTGCTGCTCACGGGAAAGCTCGGCGACGTCATGAAGGAATCGGCGCAGGCCGCACTGAGCTACGCAAGGGCAAAGGCAAAAAAACTCGGCATCAAGGAAGAGACGTTCGCGAAGACGGACATTCACATTCACGTCCCCGAAGGCGCGATCCCCAAGGACGGTCCATCGGCGGGCATTACGATCGCCACTGCGATCATTTCGGCTTTTACGGGGAAACCCGTGAAGAAGCTCGTGTCGATGACCGGGGAAATAACCCTGCGAGGCCGGGTCCTTCCAATAGGCGGGCTCAAGGAAAAAACCCTTGCGGCGCAGAGGAACGGCATAAAGGAAGTAATACTGCCGTTCTACAACAGGAAAGATTACGAGGAGCTCCCGGACTATATAAAGGAAAAAATGAAATTTCATTTTGTGAAGACAATGGACGAGGTTATCAAGCTCGCGCTCGGGATAAACATGACCGGCGGGAAATGACAAGAAATGAAATATGTCTTTAAAAAGAGATGGATGAGGGCGTCAATGGCCCTCATTGATGCGGCGGGCGCGTTATTATACGCGCCCTTTAAATTTTTCAGGAAAGAGCCCGGGCGGATATCCAGGATAGCCGTTCTGCGCCTCGACCTTCCGGGCGACATGGTGCAGGCCCTCGCGTTCTTTGCGGCATTGAGGAAGAAATACCCTGAAGCCGGGATAACCGCGGTATGCTCGAGGGCGTCGAGGTTCCTGCTCGAGGGCAACAGCGACGTGGATTCGGTTATAGCGGCGGAAACCGGGAATTTTTACGCGGGACGGTCGATCGATCCCGGGATATTTTCGGTTCTTGCCCGGAGCATCAGGAAACTTGACCCCGACATCGCATTCGACCTTAAAAGCGACATACGCAGCCTGTTGCTGCTGAAGGCGGCGGGCGCCCGCTGGATAATCGGCCACAAAAGCGGGGGCGGCGGCTTCTGGTGCGACGAATCGGCCGGTGATATGATAAAGGACGAACACGAAATAGACAGGAATTTGCGCCTTATGGGAGAAGCGCCCGTTGAAAAAGCCGATATAAAGTTTTTTACTTCGGACGAGGACGAGCGGGAAGCGTCGCGCATAACGTCCGGGGCGGATGGAAAGAAAATCATAATACATCCCTTTGCCGGGCATACGTCAAGGTTGTGGGGGTTCGACAGGTATAATGAACTGATAAAAATGATACTGGATTCTTCGCCCGGCGCGAGCGTCTTTATAACCGGCGGCCCCGGCGACAGGGAGCATGCGGGGAAGTTTTCTTTCGGCAACAGGGTCATGAACGTCATCGGGCTTGAGTTCCGGCCCACGATAGCGCTGATAAGAAAATGCGATGTTTTTATCGGGAACGATTCTTCCCTTCAGTACTTCGCGGCCTATTCGGGGGTCAGGACATGCGTGATTTACGGTTATGTGGCAAAATACTCGCACTGGCTTCCCAAAACGGGATCGCCTGAAAAGATGAAAGTTTTCTCGATGCCGGTCCAGTGCGGCCCGTGCGAATTAAAGATATGCAATCAGAAGAGCCATTTTTGCATGGACCTTATAAGAGTTGACGAAGTCTTCCAGGCCGTGAAGCAATGGGTGATTTGACGGGCAAACATTTGATAAAGGGGTTGATATGGTTCCGGAGATAAAAAAAGTCCTTGTAATAAAATTGTGCTGCCTCGGGGATATAATACAGACAACCCCGGCTCTGCGCGCCATAAGGCAGGGCGGGGCGCAGGTGCACATGCTGTGCTCAAGATGGGTGGGGGAATTGCTGCCGCTGGTGCCTTTCATTAATAAGGCACATGTCATGGATACTGGCAATATATTTTCCGTGGCTTTTACATTAATGAAATTAAGGGGCGAAAAATTCGACGCGGTTTTAAACCTGCACAGGGATAAAAAATCCCACATATTTGCTTCCCTTGCCGGCGCGTCCATAAGGGCCGGCTTTTCATGGCGTGGATCGGAAAAACACCTGGATAAGGCGGTGCCTTTCGACCCGGCTATGCATGAATCAAGCAGATACCTTTCGGCTGCGGCCGCCCTGGGTTTTCCCTCAGCCGGGGAATATACGCAGATAGAGGCGCCCTTGCTTGCCCTGCCGGGTGAAACAGCGGGTAAATTAAAAGTGGGGATATTTGCGGCAGGCGGCAACAATCCCGGGACCACCATGCCGACCAAAAGGTGGCCCGCTGAAAAATTCAACGAACTTATACGGATACTTGAATCAAAAGGCGCGGCAATCTACGCCTTCGGGGCAAAATTCGACAAAAGCATCGTTGAAAATGCGGTGAAAGGCACCAATGCGACGGTTGTCATATCGGGGATCGGTGAATTCGCGTCGTATGTAAAGGGCCTGGACGCGTTCGTGGCATCGGATACGGGGCCCCTGCACATTGCGGCGGCGCTTGGCGTTAAAACCATAGGGATTTACGGGCCGTCATCACCTTATATTTTTGGCGCAAAGGGAAGAAGGTCCATAAATATATGGGAACAGGCGTCATGCCCGCGCTCGCCGTGTTACGAGCCCATGAGCGTGCACAAAAGGGAGTTTCTGGAGTGCCGCGATAACATATGCATGAAATCCATAGATGCCCGGGCGGTGGCGAAACTCATTTTAAAAGACGGCGGAGAAAGGCCATGAAAGTAGCAGTGACACACGACTGGCTCACCGGCATAAGAGGCGGGGAAAAAGTGCTTTTTTCCATCCTTGAGCTATTCCCCGGAGCCGATATATTTACGATAATATGCGATTACAAAAGCATGGATCCCAGGATAACACGGCACAGGATCACCACGTCTTTTTTACAGGGCGTGCCCGGAATATTTTCATCTTACAGGAATTTTTTGCCTTTGTTTCCGGCTGCCGTCGAAAGTTTCGACCTTTCCGGATATGACCTTGTAATATCATCGAGCCACTGCGCGGCAAAGGGCGTGCGGCCGCCGTCCCCGAAAGTACACGCCTGCTATTGCCATACGCCCATGAGGTACGCTTACGGCCAATTCCCCAATTATTTCTCGATAAAAAGGAACGGCGCGCTAAAATACGCCCTGATTTCGGCGATCATGCCGGCTCTGCGCGGCTGGGACACGGCCTCTTCAAAAAGGGTGGGGTATTTTATGGCAAACTCCACCGCGGTAAAGGAGAGGATAAAGGAATGCTACGCACGGGAGAGCAGGGTGGTGTATCCGCCCGTTGACACGGGATTTTACACCCCCGGCGGGGTAAAAGAGGATTTTTACCTTATGGTTACGGCAATGACGGAATATAAAAAGGCGGATTGGGCCGTGGAAGCCTTCAATTCAATGCCGGATAAAAAACTGGTCGTGATCGGAGGCGGCCCGCTGCTCGATAATATAAGAAATGCCGCCGGACCGAACATAACCGTACTGGGGCGCCGGAGCGACGAGGAAATAAGGGACCATTACCGCAGGGCCAGGGCGTTTATTTTTCCCGGCGAGGAGGATTTCGGGATAACAATGGCGGAATCACTTGCTTGCGCCACCCCGGTCCTTGCTTTTAACAGGGGAGGGGCGCTTGATATCATTGAAGAGGGAGAGACGGGATCGTTTTTTGACGGTTCACGCGAGGGATTTATAAAAGCACTTGAGAAAATGGGAAATAACAGGTATGATGGTAAAAAAATGAGGGAAAGCGCGGAAAGATTTTCCATAAAAGCTTTTAAGGGAAATTTTACGAGGTTTCTCGTGGAAAATTTATTAATACCCTCCGGAGCGGAACTTGGATAAGAAAACCATACTGGCTTTTTTAAGAGGCTCGTTGCTGCTGGGAGACGCCGTAATAGTCGTCATATCTTCCATCCTGGCATATTATCTGCGTTTTTTTTCGGGAATGATATCGGTAAAATACGGCATACCCGATCCTTCCATATATTACAAAGCGCTGCCCGTCATAGTCGCGGTTTTTATGCTGGCCTTTAATTATGCGGGATTATACAGGACCGATTACGGGCGTTCGCGTTTTGACGAGGCCCTTGCGACCATTTCCGCTTCCAGCGCCTCGATAATAATACTCACGGCCATGACGTTCTTTATCAGGCGCGTGTCGTATTCCAGGGTGGTCATAATGCAGATGTGGGCCTTAAGCGTGGTCCTTGCCACGGCCTGGAGGCTTTCATACAGGACCTTATTCCACCATATGAGCAGGAAGGAACTGATAATACAGAGGCTGCTGATTCTGGGAGCGACGGAGACCTCCGCGGTTCTCCTGGAGAGGCTCATCCGCGAGACCGGAAGCGGATACAGGGTGGTTGGAGTTATAGACAACCGCATGAAGAAAAATTCAATATTTCACGGATCCCCGGTTCTGGGAACGGTAAAAGATTTTTCTAAAATATCAAAGGACTGCAGGGTTGATGAGGTTTTTGTGGGATCCACGGAAGGTTCCAGGAAAGAACTTGCCGCCATAATAATGGGCCATGAAAGGCTTAAATTCATGATAGCCTCGGATGAACTGGGGATAATCACCAAAGCCAAGGATTTCGGGGAAATGCACGGGATACCGGTATTCGAGGTAAAAGAACTTCCCCTGAACGTACCGTTAAACAGGTTCATGAAAAGGTGTTTTGACATTATATTCTCGATAGTTGTGATAATAATATTGTCCCCGGTTTATATTGCGGCCGCCCTGCTTGTGAAACTGACCTCCGCCGGCCCGGCGCTTTACGGTCAGGAGAGGATAAGCAGGAACGGAAAGCCCTTTATTATGTTAAAATTCAGGACCATGATGACGGATGCCGAAAAAGAAAGCGGGCCGGTATGGGCCAGGAAGAACGATCCCAGAAGGACGGTTGTCGGCGGGTTCCTTAGAAAGACTTCCATCGACGAACTTCCGCAGTTTTTTAACGTCTTAAAGGGCGACATCAGCATCGTGGGGCCCAGGCCGGAGAGGCCTCATTTTGTAAGAAAGTTTTCCGGCGAGATCCCGCGTTACATGGAGAGGCACGTGGTAAAGGGCGGGCTGACGGGATGGGCCCAGATAAACGGGCTGAGGGGCGATACGTCGCTTACCGAAAGGGTAAAGTACGACCTTTATTATATTGAGAACTGGACGCTTTGGCTTGACGTCAAGATAATAGTAAGGACTGCGCTGGAAATATTCCATCACGATTCGGCGTATTAGATCGGGTTCAAAAATCAGCCTGCAAAGGCTCTCAAAGGAGAAAAAATGAGGATACTTATTACCGGCGGGGCGGGTTTTATCGCCTCAAATGTGGCCGATGCTTACATAAAAGAAGGCCATGATGTGGTGATAGTCGACAACCTTTATATGGGATCAATGAAGAATGTCAATAAAAAGGCTAAGTTCTACAGGATGGACGTAAGGGACAAAAGGATGCACGGAATAGTCAGGAAGGAAAAAATAGAGATAATCAACCACCATGCGGCCCAGATATCCGTGCCGGACTCGGTGAAAAAGCCCGTCGAGGACATGGAGATAAACATCGGCGGGACCCTTAATCTGCTGGAGGCGGCCAGGGAGAACAGGGTAAAAAAATTCATCTTCATATCCAGCGGCGGGACGGTATACGGCTCGAAGATAAAACTTCCCGCTGTTGAGACCTATCCGCTTACGGCCGAGAGCCCCTACGGGATATCCAAGGTGACCGGCGAGCATTATGTAAGGTTCTATCAGGCGCAATACGGGATAAAGTACACAATACTCAGGTACTCGAATGTTTACGGCCCGAGGCAGATACCGCACGGCGAGGCCGGAGTCGTTGCGATCTTCATCGAAAAGATAATGCAGGGAGCGCAGCCCATGATATTCGGCGGCGGCAAATGCGTCCGCGATTATGTTTATGTGGGCGATGTCGCGGCCGCGAACGTGGCCGCGCTGCAAAAAGGCGACAATGAGGCTTTTAATATCGGCACAGGCATAAAAACCGACGTAAACGGCCTCTTCGCACGGATAAAGTCAGCCACCGGTTTTAAAGGCGCTGCGGCGGCCGGCCCGTTCAGGCCCGGCGATATACCGGCAAATTACCTCAACGCGGGCAAGGCATTAAGGATGCTTAAATGGAAGCCGGAGGTCACGCTAAAGGAAGGCGTGCGAAACACTTACGAATATTTTAAAAATAGAGTTTAAGGCGGAGGTCATTCATGAAGGCTCTGATACTGATCGGCGGGGAGGGCACCAGGTTAAGGCCACTCACGATAAATACTTTGAAATGCATGGTGCCAATAGCCAACAGGCACTTTTTTGAATACCAGCTTGCGCTCCTTAAGAAACACGGCATACGCGACATAATACTTTCCATCTGTTACCTGCCGGCAAAAGTGAAAAAAGCGGTGGGCGACGGGAAAAATTACGGCGTCCGCATCTCCTACGTCCATGAAAGATCGCCGCTGGGCACCGCGGGAGCCATAAAGAACGCGGAAAAATTCCTGGATGACACCACCATAGTATTGAACGGCGACATACTCACCGACATAAAGCTCGACGAGCTCCTGAAATATCACGCGTTAAAAAAGGCCGACGCGACAATAGCCCTTCACGAGGTGGCGGACCCTTCCGCTTACGGACTGGTCCTCTCCGGCAGGGACGGCATGGTGACCAGGTTCCTGGAAAAGCCCAAGGAATCCGAGATAACCGCGAAATGGATCAACGCGGGGGTATATGTGTTTTCAAGAAGGGTGCTGGACATGATACCGGCCGGCATGAACGTGTCGGTCGAACGCCAGACTTTCCCTTCAATGATAGAAAAAAAATTCCGGCTTGCGGCGTTTAAATCCGCCCAGTACTGGCTGGACATCGGCAAGATCGACAAATATGTGCAGGCAAATTTTGACGTGCTCCAGGGCAGGTTCGAGTCCCTCTTCGGCGATGAAATAGCGGATGTCGGCGTAAAAGCCGGATCGCTCACTAAGATCGAGGCCGGGGCCGTGCTCTCCAGCCCGGTAATAATAGGAAAGAAATGTTCCGTGGCCAAAGATGCGAGGATAGAACGCAGCATAATATGGGACAACGTCGAGATAGGCGAAGGGGCAAGGATAACAAATTCGGTAATCGGCAGCAATTGCGTCGTCGGGGCGAACTGTGTGGTGGTAAATACTGTGGCCGGCGACGGCAGCAAATTTACCCGCTTTACGCGGACCGGGACGAAATAAATGCAGACAATAAAGTTCGGGACCGACGGCTGGCGCGCGGAAATAGCGGACGGATTTACTTTTGAGAACCTCGGAAAGGTGACGGACGCCTTTGCGGTTTATGTCAGGCGCTCGATAAAAAAGCCGCGGGTGGCCATAGGGTATGACAACAGGTTTTTATCCGATAAATACGCGGCATTCACCGCGGAAAAGCTCTCGGGCTGCGGTTTTGACGTCCTATTATTCGATTCTGCCGTGCCGACGCCCATGGTCTCGTTTTGCGTGGTGAAAAAAAAGCTGGATTACGGCATTGTGATAACTTCAAGCCACAATCCTTACACATACAACGGTTTCAAGATAAAGAACCGTTTCGGCGCCGGCGTTTCGACCGCGGAGACCGCCGAAATAGAGGGCCTGATTGCCGGCGGCGCCGTCCCGAAAAAATCGCCGGGAAAATTGACCCCGGTCAACATCGACGGGGCGTATGTCAGGACCGTGGCCTCCATCGTGGATATTGCGGCCATAAAGAAAAGCGGCATGAAGGTCGTTCTTGACGACATGTACGGGCCCGGCGCGAAGTACATGGAAATGATACTTGACAATTACAGGGGGTTATCCTGCATCCACGCAAAAAGGGACCCGCTCTTCGGGTCGATCAACCCGGAACCCATAAGAAAAAACCTGATGGAACTTGAGCTGGAAGTAAAAAGCGCAAAGGCGGATATCGGCATAGCCCTTGACGGGGATTCCGACAGGATGGCATTTGTCGACGACCGCGGGAAATTCATACCAACGCACAAGGCGCTGGTAATAAGCCTGCTGCACCATGCCATGAACAGGGGGATAAAATTCAGGTTCGTAAAGACCATATCAGGCACATCGCTTCTTAATATTATAGCGAAGGAATATGGCATCGAACTCCTTGAGACCCCGGTTGGCTTCAAGTATATCGGGGACCTTATCATAAAGGATAAGAACACAATAGGGGGAGAAGAGAGCGGAGGGCTGGGTTTCGGGTATTATCTTCCGGAACGCGACGGCATCGTGGCAAATCTGCTCCTGCTCGAGTTCCTTGCAAAGGAAGGGAAAAAACCTTCGCAGGTGCTTGACGAATTGAACGAAAAATACGGGAATTTTGAATACGACCGGATAGACGTGAAATTCGACCCGGACAAAAGGGGAGAGATAACAGCGAAAGTCGGCGCCCTTGAAAAAGAGGGGCTGATTGCAGGGAAGAAAATAATATCCGTGAACAATATGGACGGGATAAAATATATACTTTCCGAGAGGGAATGGCTGCTTTTCAGGTTTTCCGGAACCGAACCGCTGCTGCGCATTTATTCGGAAGCCCCTTCGTCAAAAGAAGTCTGGGACAACCTTAATTTCGGGAAAAAGTCGGCTGAGTAATATTTTTAATATCCCATTTTTTCAAGCTTTTCCAGGTCGTCTTTCAGCCGTTTCTGTGTGGGGTCGATCTCAACGGCTTTTTTCATGAATTTCTTGGCGTCCTTGTAGTCGTTGAGCTTGATGTAACACAGTCCCAGATTGGCAAGGGCGGGCAGGTTGTTTGGGTCGTATTTCAGGGCTTTGTTGTAATATGTGACGGCATTCTTCATGTCGCCCTTCATAGAATATATAAGGCCCACATGAAAATAGGACCTGGCTTCATTCGGGAACAGTTCAATATCCTTGTTGAACTCGATCAAAGCCTCATCCAGTTTGTTCTGCTTTAACAGGTCCCTTCCGTTGTCGAAATGTACCATCTGCTCCTTCATGGCTATTTCCTTGTCGGACTGGGCCCTGTATTCGGCCAGGGCCTTTTGCAGATAAACCCTGGCTGTGTAGTTGTAAGGATCAAGCTTGACGGCCTTTTCAAAGTAATAGGCGGCCTGCTGCGGGTTGCCGAACCTGCCGTAAAAACTGGCTATGTTAAAAACAAGGGCGAAAGAATCGGGGTTAAGCCTGTAGCACCTCAGGAAAAGGTCCTGAGCCTTGTTGAAATAATCCTTTATGAACGGGTCAAAGGAATACAGGACCGCGACGTTTCCGAGGACGGGCATTGAATCATAGCCCGTGTCGACGGCCTTTGCGAGCAGCCATTCATAAACGTCAAATCTCGCCTGATTTTTGTAAAAATTGGAAAGCCTGCAGTAATAGGTCCCGGCTATTTCCCGCTCCTCATAATCGTGGTATACATACGGGCCCGTAATGATACCCTTCATGGAATACATTTTCCAGTATTTATTGTCCGGATCCTCGGGTTTGTCGGCTATTTTATAAACGAGGCCGCGCGGCACCTCGGCGAAAAGCCTTGAACCCACCTCGGTTGCCGTAAAAAGGTTGGTATAGCCCATCGATAACGCCTGCATTATATTCTGCTGTGTCTGTTCGGATTTTGATTTTTCCATTATGGGCAGGGAATCCTTGAAAATTGTCAGGATATTATCGTAAATGGAGAGGTCCGGTTTTTTGCCGAGAACGAATTTAAAATAGGCCAGGGGGTAAATGTTGTTGTCCCCGGAGGCGAACAGCCCGGCTTTTCCGTCGGGCATGGTCAAAAGCAGGTCCGAGGCGTAGTTGTATGCAACGTAATTATCCCGTTTAGTGGTCTCGTATGAATTTACGCGTATCGATAAAAACAGCATCAAAGCCGAAAGGATCAGGGCGGAAGCGGCCGATGCCGCCATATTGGAAGTGACCTCATATATGTAATAAAGCAAAAGGCATATAAAAAACGACATTATAATATAGGAAGGGATCATGTACCTGAAAGCCAGCTTTAAGTCCGTGTAATTGCCGTAAAAAAGGAGCATTATTATGGAACTGAAGAATATGACCAGGAAAGAAGCCGTGTACCTGAATTTTTTCATGGCGGCCGCAATGACCCCCGCCAGGAATATGATGATAGCCGCGGGCGAAAGTTCGCGCAGCAGCACATCCTTTATGTATGAAAAAAATACGGACATGCCTTCCCAGCCGCGGGCGAATTTTTTTACCGAATACTGCTCCTGGCTTATATAACTGAAAAATTTCGCGAACGAATTCAGGTCGGCCCATTTAAGCAATATGTCCGACGAGCCGCGGATGACAATATAGGCGTAGGAGGAGAGGCCGGCAAAGAAAAAGAACAGGGCCCATCCCCAGTATTTTTTTATGCCGTTTATGTCGTCAAAGGCAAGCTGGACCCAGAGTATTGCGGAAAATGCCAAAAATGTAAGGTGAAGCCCGGCGCCAAGGCCGGTGATAAGGGCCCAGGCGTACAGCAGCCTGGGGTCGTTTTTTTCTTCCAGATATAAAAAGAAAAGCAGCAGCACGGCGGCGCAAAAAGCGGCGTTTAATGTGTATATCCTGGACATTACGGCCTGCGACCAGAGAGTATACGAGAATATCATTGTGAGCGAAACTATTGCCGGAAGGAAATATGAAAGGAAGACGCCGGACTTCTTCCTCAGGAAAACATGCATGGCAAAGAAAAGCAGCGCCGGAACAAGGGCGCCGGAGACGGCGGAAAGCATGTTTATCCTGAATGCCGGACTGGCCAGCGGCAAAAAGTAAAAAAGCCTGCCCAAAAGAACGTAAATGGGGAACCCGGTGGGATGGGGGATGCCGAGAGTGGCTATGTCGGAGATCAGCTCGCCCGAGTCGCCGAATGAAAAAGACGGGGCCATGCAGTAAAGATACACCGCGTAAGCCGTGAAAAAAACAAGGGCGCCGACCGCCCCCACCGTAATTTTTTTATTCATATTTTATGTTCATCCTTTCTATGGACGTTGATTTGCCGGTGGACTCGTCCACGCATGTCAGGACGGCGTTTATGCGCACGTCCGTATCTGAAAGCTCGAATTTTTCCGGAGCCGCGGTCAAAAAGCGGCGCATGATGATCTCTTTTTTTACGCCGATCACGGAATCAAACGGCCCTGTCATTCCGGCATCGGTTATGTAAGCCGTGCCAAGGGGAAGTATTTTTTCGTCCGCGGTCATGACGTGGGTATGTGTGCCGAAAACGCCGGAGACCCGCCCATCAAGGTAATAACCCATGGCCTGTTTCTCCGAGGTGGCCTCGGCGTGCATGTCCACGAAGACGACTTTTGCGTTGCCGTTTATGGAGGCAAGCGCCCTGTCGGCGGCTTTAAAAGGGCAGTCGACGGGTATCATGAAAACCCGGCCGATAAGATTGATGACGGCTATGTTTATTTTAACGGAGTTTTTTTCGATGGTAAATATTGAATGGCCCCGCCCGGGATTGCCCTCGGGCAGGTTTGCCGGCCTGATAAGCCTGGCATCCGCCTCAAGCACGGGTATTATGTCTTTTTTGTCCCAGATGTGGTTGCCCAGTGTGACCGCGTTGACACCCGCGGCCAGAAGGTCCTCGAATGTTTTGTCGGTTATGCCGAAGCCTCCGGCGGAATTTTCGCCGTTGGCAATGACAAAGTCGATCTTTTTATCCCTGATAAGTTTTGGAAGCAGGGCCAAAAGCGCGCTCCTGCCGGGCTTGCCGTTCACATCACCGATAAAAAGCACATTGATCATGAAACACCGCTTATTGATCCGCGGTCAGTACGGCCCTTCCTGACGAAAGGGCCGTACGACGCGGGATTTGTTGTTATTTAGCGTACTCGACGGCCCGGACTTCCCTTATGACCGTGATCCTTATCTGGCCCGGGTACTCAAGTTCCTGCTCCACTTTCCTGGCTATATCCTTGCTGAGCTGGTAGGATTTAAGGTCGTCCATCTGCTCGGGCTCAACCATTATCCTGACCTCGCGGCCGGCCTGGATGGCGAATACCCTCTGTACGCCCTCGAATCCCGAGGCTATTTTCTCGAGGTTCTCGAGCCTCTTTATATAACTCTCGAGCGTTTCGCGCCTGGCGCCCGGCCTTGCCGCCGATATCCCGTCGGCCGCCTGCACGAGAACGGCCTCTATGGTCTTGGGTTCAACGTCGTTGTGATGCGCCTCTATCGCGTGAAGTATCTTTTCCGACTCGCCGTATTTGCGCGCGGCCTCCACGCCGAGGGCGACATGCGAACCCTCCTGCTCATGGTCTATGGCTTTTCCTATGTCATGAAGCAGCGCGGCCCTTTTGGCTATCGTCGGATCGATATGAAGTTCGGCCGCTATTATCGAAGTGATATAGGCCATTTCTATGGAATGCTGCAGGACGTTCTGCCCGTAGCTGGTCCTGAAGTGAAGCTTGCCGAGCAGCTTTATAAGCTCGGGGTGTATGTTGCCGATGCCGACGTCCATGACGGTCCTCTCGCCGATCTCCTTTATCTTCTGGTCCATGTCCTGTTTTGTCTTTTCCACTATCTCTTCTATGCGGCCCGGGTGTATCCTTCCGTCCTGGATGAGCCTTTCGAGGGCCATCCTCGCGGTTTCCCTGCGCACCGGGTCAAAAGCGGATATGGTCACGGCCTCGGGAGTGTCGTCTATGATAAAGTCGACTCCGGTCGCCGCCTCAAGAGCCTTGATATTCCTGCCTTCGCGGCCTATGATGCGGCCCTTCATTTCCTCGTTGGGAAGGGGAACCACTGAAACCGAGACTTCGGAAGTGTGATCCGCGGCAACGCGCTGTATCGCCGTAACGATTATTTCCCGCGCTTTTTTCTCCGCGTTTTCCTTTGTCTCTTCCTCTATCCTTTTTATCTGAAGCAGGGAAGCCTGCCTTGCCTCGCCCACGAGCGAGTTGATAAGCTCGTTCTTGGCGTTCTCCGCGGACAAGCCCGAAATTACCTCGAGTTTCTGCCTTTGCTCCGCGACGGACTTGGACAGGTCCTCCTCCGACTTCTTGAGCTTTTTCTCAAGTTCGGTAAGCTCGTTCTTTTTCTGGTTCTGTTCCTTCTGGCTCCTGTCGAGGCCTTCGGCGCGTTTGTCCAGGGACTCTTCGCGCTGCCTTAACCGTTTTTCCAGGTTGCTGATCTCGGAACGCTCTTCGCGCGTCTTCTGGTCGAATTCCGCCTGCGCCCTTAATGTCTTGTCCTTGATCTCAAGCTCGGCCTCTTTCTTAAGGGTGGCCGCGTCTTTTTTTGACGTTTCGATGATCTGCGCCGAATAAGCCCTTGCGCTTGTGATCTGCTGTTCCGAAATGAATTTCCTCATAAGGAACCCGAGACCGGATCCTGCAGCGAGAGCCACCAGTGCTGCGATGATAGTTACTACCATGAAATACCTCCTAAAAAATGTCGATTTTTCCCGTAAGACAAAAATTAAAGTTTATAAGCATAGTCGTCTGTTTACGGAAGCTTAAGGGTTGGAGGCAAAAAAATGGTGAATTATAGAATTAAGGTTATGCCTTATTAACAGAGAAAACCCGGCTGATATTGCGCAGGGTTTTGGTATCATCCGCTAATATGACAGGGCATTTTATGCCGCTTATAACCTTAATTTCAATTAATTCCACGACCATTGGTTTTATCTCCACCGCTTTTTTAAGCTTTTGCCGGTATCCCGGCTATCCCGTTTTAATCAAAAAACGGGTAATTTTTAGCCCCGAGGTGCCGTGAAAGACAACAATTTGGACCATATCAAACAGGTGGGTGCCCCGCATACGCTTTAGGCTTCCTGCAAGCAGGCATGCGCACGGCGTATGGTTCAGGCTCCCTATTCAATAGGTGTTGGACCAAATTAAGAGTCCCCCACAAACATCCCAGGAATTTACTTTTCGCTCTGGTTTCGTTTCAAAATAACACAATTCAATATCACAAATATTAACACAAAACAGCGTTTTACGTCAAGAGGTTTGAGGGGGCGACTTGAAGTCCAAAAACGGCCATTAAATGAGAGTCGTTTAATTAAGTATTTGTGAACAAAATCGTATCTTTGAACGTCCAATATAAGTGGAACCAAAGGGTCAGGAGTGTGCCGTATTAAAAAGATAATGTTATTAACATCGGCTTTGATCATGGCAGCCATATTTATTTGTTCACAGCTTGAAGCATCCGCCTATTTTAATGGCGCGGCGCTGTTGAATTCTTCGGGCGCCATATCGCCATTTTCATCATTAAAACAATACGATTGCAGCCTTCATAAAAGACACGGGCACAGGAGCAATCCCCAGGTAAAACAGGGGATAAATGTTGTGTCGGAAGATTTTAAAAAAACAGCGCCGGAATGCTATGAATGGCCGGGTTTTGCGGATATTTCCGTGTTTTTTCACCAAAGCGCATGTTTTTTAAGCCGGTCATTATCGGTAATTGGCCGGCCAACAATCCCTATACTTAAAACCCGCAAATAAAACTTTCCGGAATTCTTACCAAATTAATCATATTGCTATGCCCGCCGTTTCCGGCGGCATATAAAAAATATTTGAAAATATTCCGCTTAAAACCGAACGAGTCCAACGGTAAAACCGTCAAGGGAGAAAAAAATGACAAGAAAGACAGCCACGTTCCTGACAATGGCTTTAACGGCTTTAACCGCGCTGTTTTGTTCCGCCTCTTTTTTAACGGCCGAAAATCCGCCCGCTCCGGCAAGCAACAATTCTTCGATACAGACGCAGATCGACGCCATAAACATCCAGATAAAATCACTTTATACCGAGCTGGACGGCCTTTACGCGCAAAAGGACGGCTTAAAGGACCAGGTTTCGTCGTTGCGCACTCAGAAGAAGATCGCCTCCTTAAATAAACGGAGCCAGGATTTAAGCGCGAAGCTTGTTGATGCGCAGAAGGCCAATAACAGCGCGAAGATCGCGGAGTTGAACGGAAAAATATCAATCGTCACACAGGAAATATCCCTGCAGCAGGATATGCTCGGGCTTTACGGGCAGCAGCTCGACGCCAATAAAAACATGCAGAAGGACAGGGCAAAGGATATTGAGGCGCAGATAAAGGATAAAAGGGAGGCGATAAAAGCGCTTTATCCGCCAAAACCGGCTTCTCCCACGACCGCTGCGGCTCCGGCCCCTATAACACCTACGGCGGGCCCGGCGCCGACGCCTAAACCGGAAGATCCCGACATACAGGCTTTGCTCGACCAGATTAAACCGATTGAGGACCAGATAGCCCGGGACAGGCAGAAGATAGAAGTCTTAAAGCAGCAGAGGGACGCTTTAAAGCAGCAGCTTAAAACAGGCGCTGCGGCAAAGTAAAAAAATCCGGGCCCGTATTAACGGGCGCGATTAAAAAGGAGAGATCATGGAGAAGAAAAATATTTTTTCCGGATTTACGGCTTTGTTGTTCTTGCTTGCAATGCAGTTCGTTGCTTTTCAGTTTTGCTTCGCTGATGTGCCGGGGGACCACCCTCATTATCTTCACGCGCTTTCGGACCTGCGCATGGCAAGGGCGTACCTGGATAAACTCACTGCAAGCGAGCAGCAGGATGTAATGGAGCTGAATGCGATCGAGGAAATTAATAAGGCAATAAAAGAGATTAAGATGGCGGCCATTGACGATGGAAAGGACATAATGGACCACCCGGCGATTGACGCGGCCCTTAATAAGACGGACCGCTTCCGCAAGGCGATGGAGCTCCTGAATAAAGTGCATAATGACATAACAAAAGGCGAGGACAACATTTTTGCGGACGGGCTTCAGGCGCGCGCCATAGGCCACATTGACGCCGCCCGCGACATCTTAAAGGGGATAATCGCCAAATTTGACAATTTCAACCAGCATCCGGCTTATCTTCATGCCCTTTCGGACCTGCGCATGGCGCGCGGCTACCTTGACAAGATTACCCCGGACGAAGTCTTAAATGACATGTCTGTAAGCGCCATTGATGAGATCAATAAGGCCATAGGCGAGATAAAACTGGCGGCCATAGACGACGGCAAGGATATTTCCGACCATCCGGCGATAGATGCCGGTCTTAAAAGGGCGGATCGCTACGTGAAGGTAATCGAGCTTTTGAACAAGGTGCACAAGGACATAAAGCAGGGTGAAAGCAATGTTTTTGCCAAGGGGCTGCAGAAACGCGCCCTTAAACACATTGACATGGCCCGCGATATTGTAAAGGGAATAACAGAATAATGAGACCGGGTCGGCGGGTTTACCCACCCCTTCCAAACCCTTATATCGGCCCGCCGGCCCCTTTTTCCGCGCTTAAAAAAGGTTTAACAAAATTTAAAGGAGATAATATGAAAAAAGCGGTCATTACCGTTTTATCGCTCTTTTTGCTTATATTGTCGGCTTCATGCAGGGTTGTTGTAAAAACTGACGCCGAGAACCATCCGGCTTACCTTCACGCGCTGTCTGATTTACGCATGGCCCGGGCCTATCTTGATAAACTGACTCCGGACGAACAGCTGAATTCGTTTGAAACCGCGGCAATCGGGGAAATTAACGGCGCCATTAAAGAGATTAAGGATGCCGCGATTGACGACGGAAAAAATCCTGCCGAACATGAGGCCATTGACGCAAAACTCACGAAAACCGACCGGTATACAAAGGCGCTGGAATTGCTTTACAAGGTCTATGCGGATATAAACAGGGAAGATGACAATGCTTTCGCAAATGAACTTAAGAAAAAAGCCGTTCAGCATGTGGAAAAGGCGCAATTTTTAATTAAGCAAATAAATATTGAGCCCGCGCCGGCCGCGTCGGCACCTCAAACGCAGTCGATTACGGCGCCGCAGTCTGTCCCCGCGAACCAGGACGGACAATTCAGCCTCGGCATAAGCAACGGCCTGCTCTTCAGGTTTGTTTCCAAAGACTGGAGTGGATTTGAGATTCCGCTTGCCGCCGGCTATACATCTTCAAATTCAGGCGATATACTTAACTCTAGCGTTTCAACCGGATTCGGAATCGTAATGCCGGTCAAGATAATCGGAGGCCTGCATGTAAATTTCATTCCCGAAATAACAGCCGGTTACGCCAGGACCCTCTCCGTTACAAACGATGTTGAGTATAATTCGGCGACAAAACTGGAGGAACTTGACAACCTCACGAGTTCGGGGTATACAATAACAGCAGGGGCCGCATGCAAGCTTGAAGTGGAATATTTTCTTTCAAACCTGATATCCTTCCTTCCCGGGAATATCAGCATAGGCGGCAACGTGACACTTTCTTTCTCCGGAAATTACGCTTCAAACAGCAATCAGGCGTTTGACGCGCATTTGAACGAAGTGACCACAACCCGCACCAATTATTTCGGCACAGCCGGGGCGCTGGCTTTGAACGGCACAACATTGTCAAACCTTGTGATCAGGTACTATTTTTAAGAAAACGCATGATAAAACTGCGCAAAGGAGGGGATGAGGGCCTTTGAAAGTAACGGAAAAGCAAGGACGTACGGAAGGAAAAAATTAAAAAAAGCCATGGAGGAAAAATGAAAAAGATCATCATCGCGGTCGCTGTTCTTGCAGTAATGTTGTCCGGCATCTCGTTGTTCGCGGCAAACGTTGGGGCAAGGCATCCCAACCTGAAGAAGGCGCAGCTGCTTATTCAGCAAGCCGTCGCAAAGGTATCCGCGGCACAGGTGGCCAATGAATTCGACATGGACGGACACGCGGCAAAGGCAAAAGACCTTCTTGACCAGGCATACGTGGAGATCAAACTCGCGGCCGAAGCGGCAAACCATAACGCAAAGTAATATTGTCTTGAGATGGCCCCGGGCCGTAAGCCCGGGGCCATTCCAGCCAGGCAACCCATGCGGAATATTTGTGAGGCCCGTCACATATAACAGGATGTTAAAATATTATAATCTGTGAACAAAAGACCTGTTTGGTCGGAAGGACACGGTGGCGATGAAAAGACTGCTTTTTATTTTCCTGGCGTTATTATCTTCTTTACCGGTCCTTGCGACCGCGGACATCGACAACGAACTGTCGGCTTCCCAGGGATACCTTTCCTACGACTTGAACGCCGCCACAAACGACGAACCTTTCTCCGTGAACGGAGATATTTCGCTTTCCGGCAGTTCCGGGCATAATTCCGTTTTTGGCGCCGGAGCAGGCTGCGATTACGACCCGGTCAAGAGCCTGTCGCTCACATTGAACGGCGTTTATAACGTAAATAATTCCTACCCGGTATACGGCTATGAATACACCGCGCCGTTGACCTTAAAAAAATACATTCTTTCATATAAGCAGTCACAGAAATCATTCACCCTGACCCCGGGATTTTCCGACGCTATGGGTTTTTTTACGATATCCCCCTCGTGCGATGTGGTATTCAATGATCTGGCGGGAACGCTTGAAACAAAACCCGAAACGACCGGGATCAACCTCTCGAAGATAATTTCCGAGCAGTATTTCAACGCATACGACCCGGGACTCGACATGTCGTTCAAATTGCCGGAAGGCTTTAAGTTAAAACTGGGCGGGGCAAGGGATTATTACGATATCAATGTCTCGCAGGTGCTTGACGACACCGGATCGACCCTGACGGCAAACAAACAGGCCAGGGACGCGGCGGCGCTGAAATCCGCGGTGACATTCGATGATTACGATTTTTCCGGCGGGATTTCAAAAAGGTTCGGCAATGAAAAAATAAGCCTTTCTTTTCAATATACAAAGATGATATCCCCGACATACGAGGTGGCCGGGGACCACGAGTGGGATACCACGATAGGGTTCACGCATGATTTTTCGGATTATTTCGACATGGGGCTGAAGCTGGAGGGCGTTTCCACGGTTTATACGGACCAGTCTGTTTCCAGGGCGGGATACATATATCTCGACATAGATTTCAGCAAGGTCGGGGATGAAAAGAAAGTGAAAACGGCGGCTGTTCCGCAAACAAATTATCCCGTCCAATAATAACGAGACATTTTTCAAAATTTTTGTATCAAAAATGAAAGGAGGTGAAAAAATGAGAAAAATAACGGCCATAATAATGGCGGCGATGTTTTCCGCGGCCCTTTCCTACGCGGACGCTTCGGCAACAGGTTCAGGAACCGCCGGCGGGACCACGGTGGCGCCTGCGGGAACTCCCGCGGCTGCAGGCACGCCCGCGGCCAAGAAGATGAGCAAGGTCGCAAAGAGGCAGGTCAAACAGGCCAAGAGGATCAAGCAGGGAGTAAAGAGCGGTGCGCTTACAAAGGGCGAAACAAAGACCCTTGTCGAGGACCAGAAGAACATCCAGACGGAAAAAAAGGACATGAAAGCGGAAAACGGCGGAACATTATCCACCGAAGACAAAGAAACGCTGAACAAGGAACAGAACCAGGAATCGGAAAAGATCTACGATTTGAAACATAATGATGAAAAAAGAAGCGCGAAATAACGCCTGATAACACCGGGGACCTGCGCATTGGCGCGCTATCCCCGGTATCTTAACCGGATTTATAGAACGGCCTCCGGCCGTATAAATAAAACTTCCAACGTTGTTTTGTGATATAATAATTATAAGTAATTTAAGGCGGGAAGCCGCAAAATTCAGCACACGAGGTGGAGAATGGAAAAAAAAGGGTTGCTCGTATTAATAATGTTTTTTGCGCTTATTTTTACTTCATGCACGGTAGAGGTCCGTTCCGGAGGGGAAAGTTACTATACTCCGCCGCCTTTTTATACACTTGTGACGGCCGATAACAGGTATATATTCTACAACGACGGCCAGCCGGTCGCCGTATGGACGTTCATGGATGACGGAACCGTGGTGCGCAGCGGCGCCGTAATAGACGGGCCTGTCAGGGTTTATTCCGCTCCCGGCGTCCTGGCGTGTGAAATGAATTTCAGCAACAACATGAGGAACGGCGAGTGCACCTATTATTTCAGCAACGGCCTGGTCAGCGAGCACGGTTTTTACGGCAACGGCATCAGGATCGGCGACTGGAACGACTATTACGAGAACGGCACCGTCTACCGCCGCTTTTCCTGCAGGAACGACGGTTCGATATCAATAGGTTTCGAGTCGCAGTCCGGGACAAGGCCGGAGTTTTTCGGCGGGGTCGGATACGCGTCGCTTTCCAGGGACAGCTACAGGATGCGACCGGTTGCCGCGGAGTTTAACGCTTCGGCCGCTGTAGGATACGGCGCCCACGCAAGCTTTGGGGCGGTTGTAAGGAATAATGCGGCAGGTCCCGCAGCGCAGGGACAGGCGCGCACTCAGCAGATTAACGGAGCCCAGCCGGAAAACAACCAGCATGCCGTGGGATTTGCCGCGCAGAACCAGCAGGGAACGCCGCCGAACACAGTGGCGGCCGCAGGTGTGAATCCGGGCCAGATGCAGGCCCAGCAGGTTGCAAAAAACCAGCCGGCACAGGGGGCTGTTGCCGCACCCTCAACCGGCAACGCACCGGTACAGATGCAGGCCAAAGGCAAAAAAGGAAACAAAGGGAACAAGATGAACAAGCAGGGCGGGAACAATAAAAAGAACAAAGGGATGAATCCCCCCGTCAAAAATATTAATCCCAACAAGAATCCCAAACCAAAAAAGACGCCCGGCATGCAGCCGAAATGACCGTGTGCCACGGGCATTGTTTTCTCCTTGACAATATCCTCAACTGACACTATAATAATGTCAGTTAAAAAGGAGCTTTCATGAAACTTATAAACAAGGACACCGATTACGCGGTCAGGGCGCTTATGGTTATGGCCGGAAACGGCGGCAATTATATGTCGGCCAAAGCGATAGCCTCGGCCCAGAAGATACCTTATTATTTTCTCAGGCGCGTGCTCCAGCCTTTGATAAAAAAAAGGATGGTCATATCAAGGGAAGGGACCGCGGGCGGGGTAAAGCTTGCCGTGGATCCCGGAAAGATCAGGGTTATCGACCTTATAAGGATCTACCATGAAAATTTTGAGCTTTCAAAATGCATGTTCCGGGGAAAGCCGTGTTCGAACCGCCCGGCGTGCGTGCTGAGAAAGGAAGTGCTGATCATAGAGGCGGAACTTATATCCAAATTTGAAAAACTGACAATAAAGAAATTGCTGGAAAAAAAATAAATTCGGGGAGGCAAAAATGGGAATGTTCTGTTATCAATGCCAGGAAACTGCAAAAAACACGGGCTGCACGGTAAAAGGAGTCTGCGGAAAGAATGAATCAACGGCCAACATGCACGACCTTCTGATATTCCTGCTGCAGGGCATATCGGTTTATGCGGAAAAAGCGGGAGGCCTGAAAAAAGAAGACGGGCTGTTCTTTTACCGGGCCCTTTTTTCGACGATCACGAATGCCAACTTCGACGACGAAAAGATCGAGAAGCTTGTCAGGAAAGCCATTGCAGTAAGGGAAAAGCTGAAATCGTCCTCCTCCGTTAACGGGCAGGGTCTTCCGGATTGCGCTATCTGGAGCGGCTCCACAAAGGAAGAATTTACCGCAAAAGCCCTCCGTGTCGGGATATTAAGCTATAGTGCGAACGACGACATAAGGTCGCTGAAATCACTCGTTCTCTACGGGTTAAAAGGCATCGCCGCTTACGCGGAACATGCGGCCGTGCTCGGATATTATGAGGGCGAAATAACTGGATTTATGATCAAGGCGCTCGCTTCGATACCACGGGACCATACGGCCGACGAGCTTACGGCCCTGGTATTAAAGACGGGAGAGACGGCTGTGAAGACAATGGCGCTGCTGGACAGGGCCAACACCGAGACCTACGGCAAACCGGAAATAACAAAGGTCAACATCGGAGTCAGGAACAATCCCGGGATACTTATTTCGGGGCACGATCTTAGGGATATGGAAGAACTTTTGAGGCAGTCCGAGGGGACCGGCGTGGACATATACACGCACTCGGAGATGCTGCCCGCGAATTATTACCCGGCATTTAAAAAATACAGCCATTTTGCGGGCAACTACGGCGGGTCTTGGTGGCGCCAGAACACGGAATTTGCCTCGTTCAACGGACCGATAATAATGACGACGAATTGCATCGTTCCCGTGAAGGATGCGTACAGGGACAGGATTTTCACCACGGGAATGGCCGGATATCCCGGGGTCGGCCATATAGCGGACAGGGAAGACGGGAAAGCCAAGGATTTTTCCGGCGTTATCAGCCTTGCAAAAAAATGCCGGCCTCCCATGGAGCTTGAAAAAGGCGAGATAACCGGAGGTTTTGCGCACGACCAGATCCTTGCTCTTGCCGATAAAGTGGTGGCTGCCGTAAAATCCGGGGCCATCAAGAGGTTCGTTGTAATGGGCGGATGCGACGGCAGGCAGGCTCCCAGGAGCTATTTTACGGAAGTAGCCGAAACCCTGCCGGAAGGAACGGTGATACTTACCGCGGGCTGCGCCAAATACAGGTATAACAAACTGAAACTGGGCGACATAGGCGGGATACCGCGCATACTCGACGCGGGGCAGTGCAATGATTCGTATTCGCTGGCGGTGGTCGCCTTGAAATTAAAAGAAGTTTTCGGGTTAAAAGATATCAATGAGCTACCGATATCGTTCGATATAGCCTGGTATGAACAGAAAGCGGTCGCCGTACTTCTTGCCCTGCTATCGCTGGGCGTCAAGGGGATCAGGCTGGGGCCGACAATCCCGGCGTTCCTTTCGGCAAATGTGGCAAAAGTTCTTGTGGAAAAATTCGGAATAAAACCCACTGGACAGGCCGGTGCCGATGTTGAAGCTATTATGGCGGGCAACTAAAGATAACAATTACGGTTAAAAAAACACCGCGGGCGCAATGCCTGCGGTGTTTTTTTATGCAAGGGCCGGTAAATTTCTGGTATAATTGGATGAATTCAAGACATTTGAGGTGAAAAATGGGAAAAACTTCCTTAACGCGGGTCATCAAACTTCCGAAGCCGTCGCCGGGAAAAGGCAGATCGCTTTACGCTTCATTGATGGCGAGAAGGACGACTCGTGAAATAAGCTCCAAAAAGCTTGCACCGCAGATACTTTCCGACCTCCTGTGGTCGGCATGCGGCATCAACAGGAAAAAAGGGCCTTTCGGCGTTCCGGGGATAACGGCCGCCTCCGCGAGCAATTCGCAGGAGATAGAGATTTACGTAATTCTTGAAGAAGGGGCCTACCTTTATGTGCCGGAAAAAAACATCCTCACGCCGGCGGCATCCGGGGACCTGCGCGTTATGGGAATTGGAAAAGGGCAGGGAGGAGCCGGGGCAAAAGCGCCGGTACGCCTGGTCTATGTCGTTGATATCGACAAATTCAGCAGGGCCGGGTTCCAGGAACCGGGATTGAAGGATCCTGAAACACAGAAGGCCTATTATTTTATCGACGCTGGCATTATAGCGGGCAACGTTTATCTTTTTGCGGCATCCCGGGGGCTGGCTGTATGGTTCCACAATTGCGACAAACCCGGGCTTACGGCCGGGCTGAAATTACGAGAGGACCAGCGGGTGCTTTTTGGACAGACCGTGGGATATCCGGAAAAAAGATAAGGCTCGATAAAAAAACAATATCAGGAGGATTTGACGATGAAAATGAGCGGAAATACGGTATTAATAACAGGCGGCTCGATGGGCATCGGCTTTGCCATGGCCGAATATTTTTTAAACGAGGGCAACGATGTAATTATTTGCGGACGCAGGGAATCAAGGCTGCTTGAGGCGCAAAAAAAACTTCCCAAACTTCATATTAAAACCTGCGATGTGGCGGTTGAAGCGGACCGTGCGGCGCTGGCAGAATGGGTGACCGGGAAATTCGGCGGCCTTAATATCCTTGTCAATAACGCGGGCATACAGCGCGATATCAGTTTCAAGAAAGGCATAGGCGAATACAAGTCAGGGCCGAGCGAGATAGCTATAAACCTCGAGGCGCCCATAATATTGTCGGGAATGCTGATACCGTTTTTGACCGGCAGGGACGGCGCAGCCATCATCAACGTGTCGTCGGGGCTGGGTTTCGTACCCGCGGCAAAGATGCCGGTTTACAGCGCCACAAAAGCGGCGCTGCATGTTTTTACAATGTGCTTAAGGCATCAGCTTAAGGATGCCGGAATAAAGGTTTTTGAGGTCATACCGCCGGCGGTTGATACGGAACTGAACCCCGAAGGCAGGGCATCCAGGGGCGGATATAAGGCGAACCTTGAACCCGGGGAATTCGTGGCCGCGGTTATGAAGGGGCTCTCGGGAGATGTATTTGAGATCGGGTATGGCATGACTGAACAGTCTATCAAGGCCTCACGCGCGGACCTTGACAAAAGCTTCCAGCAGATGAACAGCCGCTGGTAAGACATTCGGTTAAAAAAGCGGGGAACCCTTGCTCATGCCGAGCCACAGGAACAACGACATCAGGCAGACGATGATCACAAGAACATGCGGTTTTGTGTCGAATTGCGCGAACCGCCTGTTCAATATCATAAGGAATGAATAAGCAAGCATTACGGCCGCGGCAAGATACACCACAAGGTCGCTTTTTATAAGGAAAGCCAGCCCGTAAAAAGCCGCGGCTATGAAATGCGACCAGAAAACAGGCATTCCGAGGCGGGCTATCTCTTTTTGACCGGTCTTAACGTCCCCTATCTGGTCGTAAACTGATAATCTCACGATGCCGCACGCGCCGAAAAGTAGAAGTATCCAGACTATGTGCAGCCTTTCGAAACCGAAGTAATAAAAAAACACGGCCGGGGCGATCAGGTACACCAGGAACTCGATGAACCCGTCCATATACCTTCCGAATAGCCTTTCCGCCTTTAAAAGCTTCACAAAAGCCCCGTCCAGGGAATTTATCAGCATGGCGACGAACATGAAAGCGATTGCGTTCTCGAATCTCCCGAAATGTGAATGAAGTATGGATATAAGCGAGAATAAAACACCTGTCAGAGCAATGAGGTCCGACCAGTTCAGCCTGACAATGAACAGATTTTCTTTTTTTACCGTCATGTTTTCCTGATTTTCAGCCATGCTTCACCTTCCGTGTTTTTGTGTTTATCCAGCGGGGAATATTATAACCTTAAACAGAAGCGATGGAAAGTAAAAACATGGATTTCAACGGCCGTATTTGCGTTGACAACGAAAAGAGCGGGGGGTAAAATATTAACGATTCGGAATCGGGACCGGCGCAAGCGCGGGATATGCCCGGTAAATAACACGCCGATATTATTCGGGGATTAAATAAAACAAGACACGGCAGGGCGGGCAAAAGCCCGCCCTGCCGTGTCTATGTATAAGCCAGGGATGAAACCGGAGGAAAATGAAGACAATAGCAGTGCTCGGGGCGATAATAGAGAAAGACGGGAAAATACTTCTTGCCCGCAGGAAGACGGGCCGCGGCATGGCCGGGAAGTGGGAGTTTCCCGGAGGCAAACTCGAGCCTGGCGAGACCGAGCAGGAGTGCCTGAAGCGGGAGATAATGGAAGAGATGAAAGCGGTAATCGAGCCGGGGGAATTTTTTGCGGAAACTGTTTACGGCATGGGAAAAAGGGAGATCAATCTGAAGTGCTACAAGGCTGCGTTATTGACGGAAAAAATAAGGCTGACTGACCACGACGCGATCGTTTGGGTGACGCCGGACGAGGTGATGGACTACGACCTTTCCCCGGCGGATGTGGCAATAGCAAAGAAACTGAAGTTCGGCAGGAGCCGCAGCAAAGGATGAGAAACACATAATACAATTCCGAGGTGATGTTTATCGTGAAGATACGAAAGGCAGGACTGCCCGATGTGGACCTGCTTATGGACCTGAGAACGAAGTTCAATGATTTTCACAGGGCGCTTGACGGAAAAAAACCCGGTAAAGGATGGAAAAAGGAATACAGGAAGGAATTGATAAAGGAACTGGGTTCAAAAAACATACTGAAGCTCATTGCGCATGAGGGGAACAGGCCCGCCGGCACCGTGTTCTGCGGGTTGGTAAAAAATCAGCCCGGCACGAACAACTGGCTGGAAAGCAAAAAAACAGGGTTGATAAAGTTCCTTTATGTATGCGAGGATTTCAGGGGCAGGGGGATAGCCACGTCCCTGATAAAAGAATGCTTTATATGGATGAAAAAACACGGCGCCCTTGCGGCGGAACTCGTTGTGGCGGATAATAATCACAACGCCCACGGGCTTTATAAGGAAATGGGCTTCAAGGACAGGTCTGTAAGGATGACAAGGAAAGTCTGAAGGCCCTGCGCACCGCATTCCCCGCAGATCCGCAAAACAATTGAAAAAGCCGTGTTTTTTATGATATAATTTATTTTCAAAGGCTGTTACGGGTTTATGCATAAGGGGCGGGAAATTCCGGGCCCCGGATCTTTTTAAGGAGGTATCTTTATGGAAATACGCGGAACGACCATACTGTGCGTGAGAAGGAACGGCAAGGTGGTCATGGGCGGCGACGGGCAGATGACCATGGGCGCGACCGTAATGAAGGCGACCGCAAAAAAAGTCAGGGTCATCGAGGGCAAGTCGAAGGTCCTGGCTGGATTTGCCGGATCCGTGGCCGACGCTTTTACGCTTTTCGAGAGATTCGAGGAAAAACTCAAGGAACACAACTGGCAGCTGCAGCGCGCGGCGGTGGAACTTGCAAAGGACTGGCGCACAGACAAGATATTGAGGCGTCTCGAGGCGCTTATGATAATAGCCGACAGGGAATACATGTATATGCTCTCCGGCAACGGGGAAGTGATAGAGCCCGAGGACGGCGTGATCGCCATAGGCTCCGGCGGTCCTTACGCGCTGGCGGCGGCAAGGGCGCTTTTCCGCCACACGGACAAAGAGGCGCGTGAAATAGTCGCGGAGTCCATGAAGATAGCCGGCGAGATATGCATCTACACCAACGAGAATATCACGATCGAGGAACTTTAGCTTAACCCGATAAACCCGGAAGAAAAACGAACAGACAAGAGGTAAATGATATGGCGGACACAATAAACGAACTGACACCAAAGGAAGTTGTGGAAAAGCTGGACAAATACATCATCGGGCAGGCCGAGGCAAAAAAATCGGTCGCGGTCGCGCTGCGCAACAGGGTAAGAAGGCTCAAGCTTTCCCCGGAAATGCGCGACGAGGTCACGCCGAAAAACATCCTTATGATAGGGCCCACAGGGGTGGGCAAGACCGAGATAGCCAGGAGGCTGGCAAAGCTCGTGAACGCTCCTTTTATAAAGGTGGAGGCCTCCAAATACACAGAAGTCGGTTACGTCGGGCGGGATGTCGAGTCCATGATACGCGACCTGACGCAGACCGGCGTGAACATGGTGCGCGAAGAATACATGGAACAGGTCAAAAAAAAGGCCGAGGAATCCGTGGAAGAAAAGCTGCTGGACCTGCTGGTGCCGCCGGTAAAGCCTCCAAAAAAGACATTTCTGACCGAGGAAGAGGCGGCAAGCCAGGAACAGGAAAACGTAAAATTCAAGGAAACGCGTGAAAAGATAAGGCAGCAGCTCAGGGCCGGGGCCCTCGAGGACAGGATGGTCGAGGTTTCGGTGAAACAGAAGCAGTCGCCAATGATGGAAATATTCCCGGGCGCGTCCATGGATGAGATCGGCGCCAACATACAGGAACTCATGGAAGGTTTCGCACCGGGCGGCAGGACAAAAAAGGCCAAAATGCGCGTTGGCGAGGCCCGCACCGTGATACTCAACGAGGAGATCGGAAAGCTCATAGACATGGACAGGGTGGTGAAGGAAGCCATAAGCCGCGTTGAGAATAATTCCATAATATTCATCGATGAGATAGATAAGATCGCAGGAAGGGAAAAATCCATGGGAGGCCCGGACGTTTCGCGCGAGGGTGTTCAGCGGGACATATTGCCCATAGTGGAGGGCACCACCGTCATGACCAAGCACGGGCAGGTGAGGACGGATCACATACTTTTTATCGCGGCCGGAGCGTTCCATGTCTCAAAACCTTCGAACCTTATACCGGAGCTCCAGGGGCGTTTTCCGATAAGGGTGGAGCTCGACAGCCTGACAAAGAACGATTTTGAAAGGATCCTCAAGGAGCCGGAGAATTCCCTGATAAAGCAGTACACGGCCATTCTCGAAACCGACGGGGTGGGGCTCTCCTTCGACGACCCGGCCATTTCCGCCGTGGCGGAGATCGCCTTTGAAGTGAACGAGCAGATGGAGAACATAGGCGCAAGAAGGCTCCACACGATAATAGAAAAGGTGCTGGAGGATGTGCTCTTTAACGCGCCTTACCCGAAACCGGAGAAGATCAGGGTCACCAGGGAATATGTCGGGGAAAAGCTCAAGGACCTTGTGAAAGACAGGGATTTGAGCAGGTACATATTGTAGGGGCTGTGCGGTCGCAAGTAAAACGGAACATATAAATACGACAAGGAGAACAATAAATGGAAAAGATCATTGAAAAGGCCCGGACGCTCGTTGAGGCGCTGCCTTACATAAGGAATTTCAACGGCGCGACCTTTGTGATCAAATACGGCGGGAGCGCCATGACGGACGGCAAATACAAGGAATTTTTTATCGAAGATATCGCCCTTTTGAACTACGTGGGAGTAAAGATAGTCCTGGTCCACGGCGGCGGGGATGACATCAATGAAATGCTGAAAAAACTTGGCAAGAAGCCGGTTTTTGTCGACGGACACCGCGTGACCGACGACGAAACGCTCGACATAGTCGAGATGGTCCTTGTCGGCAAGGTGAACAAGGAAATAATAAAGAACATGAATTTGCACGGCGTGAACGCCATAGGGCTATCCGGCGAGGACGGGAACCTTATAATGGCAAAAAAGAAAAAGTCGCAAAAGGGAAAAGATATCGGCTTTGTAGGCGAGGTAACAAGGGTCAATACCAAGCTCCTGCGGACCCTGGACGAGCAGGGTTATGTCCCGGTAATCGCGCCGCTCGGCGTGGATGAGCGCGGCAACGGATACAATATCAACGCCGACAATGTGGCGGGCGCCGTGGCCTGCGCCTTAAAGGCCGACAAGCTGGTTTACCTGACGGACACCGACGGGGTTAAAATAAAGGGCAAGTACGTCCATTCCATAAGGATAAAAGAGATTGCCGGACACATCAAATCCGGGGACATAACGGGCGGCATGCTGCCCAAGACCCTTTCGGCGAAAGCGGCCATAGAGGCCGGGGTGAAAAAAGTGCACATAATCAACGGGATACTGGAGCACTCGCTGCTTCTTGAGATATTCACCAATGAAGGCATAGGGACGGAGATAGTAAAATAAATTTAGTGCAGGACTAAATTTTCCCGGTGGCCGTATGAGCCTTTTTTCAGGTAGCCGCGTCTAAATTTAAAAGATGGACGCAGGGCCTTCAAAAAGTCTCATACGGCCAGCGGTAAACTGGTGGAAAAAATTATTTTAATCAATTGGAGAGAAAAAATGGACAGCAAAACGGTTAAGGAACTTGACGCGAAATATATGGGGGTTTTCAAGCGCTATGACGTGGTTTTTGAGAAAGGCTACGGCTCGACGCTTGTCGACAAGGAAGGGAAGAAATACCTCGATTTTTTCTCGGGAATATCGGTCAACGCCCTGGGTTATAACAACGTCGACATAAACATAGCCGCGGTAAAGCAGATAAAAAAGTTCATGCATTTGTCGAATAATTTTTACAGCGAGGAGCAGGTGAAGCTCGCAAAGCTTATATGCGAAAATTCCTTCGGCAAAAAGGTCTTCTTCGCCAATACGGGCGCCGAGGCCAACGAGGCCGCGCTAAAGCTGGCAAAAAAATGGGGCCAGGTCCGTAAAAAAGGCGCCTATAAGGTGGTGACCTTCAGGGATTCTTTCCACGGCCGCACCATAGCCACGCTTACCGCCACCGGGCAGGAGAAATTCCACTCGATATTGACCCCGAAATACCCGGGGATAGTTTACGCCAGGTTCAACGACATAAAGGACGTGGAATCGAAGATCGACGCCGAAACGTGCGCCGTCCTTGTGGAGCCGGTCCAGGCCGAGGGCGGGGTTTACACGCCCCAGGACGATTTCCTGAAAAAATTGCGGGCGCTCTGCGACAGGCTCAACGTCCTGCTTATATTTGACGAGGTCCAGACGGGCATTGGACGCACGGGCTATATGTTCGCCGGTGAAAAATACGGCGCAACCCCGGATGCCATGACCATAGCGAAGGCCATAGGCGGCGGATTGCCGCTGTCGGCCCTTGTCGCCGGAGAAAAATTGCGGGACGTTTTTGAGCCGGGCGACCACGGCACGACCATGGGAGGGAATCCCGTGGCATGCGCGGCCGGCATAGTTGTATTTTCGGCCGTGATGAAAAAGTCGTTCTTGAAAGCCGTCCGTAAAAAGGGCGATATCATGGAAAAAGTTTTGCGCTCGGTCAAAAGCGGCAATGTCTCGGACGTACGCGGGGCCGGGCTGCTGCGGGGGATCGAACTGAAAAAAGGCGCATCTGAAATAGTAAAACAGGCCTTAAAGCGCGGGCTCATAATAAACAGCACCGGCCATGAAGTCATAAGGCTGGCGCCGCCCCTGAACATCAAAACCGCCGAATTGAAAAAAGGGCTGGCAATACTGAAAGAACTTATAGAGGCGGGTTAGAAAAAAAAGCAGACCAGGAGGTCTTAAAAATGTCCATGGTGCACCTCAGCAAGAAGGATCTGGTTTCCATACTGGACCTGAGCAGGGAAGAGCTTGAATCCATATTGAATGTCGCGGAGATGATCCGCATCAAGCAGAGGAACAAGGAACTTTTTTTTCCGCTTCTCGGGAAAAGCCTTGCCATGATCTTCACGAAATCTTCCACGCGCACGAGGGTTTCCTTTGAAATAGCCATGTTCCAGCTCGGCGGCGCGGCTCTGTACCTGAACCCCCAGGACATGCAGCTCGGCCGGGGCGAGACCATAGCCGATACCGCGCGCGTTTTGTCGCGCTACGTCGACGGGATAATGATAAGGACCTACGCGCATTCCGACGTGGTTGAACTGGGAAAAAACGCGTCAATACCGGTCATTAACGGTTTGACGGACGACGAGCACCCATGCCAGATAATAGCGGACATACTCACGATAAAGGACAAGAAGAAGGGCGTAAAAGGGCTGAAAGTGGCCTACGTCGGCGACGGGAACAACGTCTGCACTTCGTGGATGTACGCGGCTCCCAAGGTCGACCTCCACTTTGCGGTGGCTTCTCCCGCAGGATATTTGCCGAAGGAGGCCGTGGCGCAAAAAGCCAGGGAGCTTGCCGCGGTCTCCAAGACGCAGATGCTCATAACGGAATCCCCGGAAGAGGCGGTAAGGGACGCCGACGTTATTTATACCGACGTTTGGGCGTCCATGGGGCAGGAGGCCGAATCTGAAAAACGCAAAAAGGAATTCGCCCGTTACCAGGTAAATTCCGCCCTTTTGAAACATGCGAAGAAGGACTGCCTTGTGATGCACTGCCTGCCGGCCCACAGGGGAGAGGAAATATCCGCGGAGGTAATGGACGGGCCTAACTCGGTGGTATTCGACGAGGCCGAGAACAGGCTGCACGCGCAAAAAGCCATACTTGCCCTTTTAATGGGAAAATAACGGGAAGACAATACCAAATAATCGAGGAGAACAGGAAATGAAAAAATCCGCAAAAAAAGTCGTACTGGCCTATTCGGGAGGACTGGATACGTCCATAATAGTGCCGTGGCTCAAGGAAACGTACGGATGCGAGGTCATAGCATGCGTGGTGGACGTCGGCCAGGTTGATGATTTTGAAAAGGTAAGGAAAAAAGCGCTGGCGTCGGGAGCGTCGAAGGTTTATGTCATAGACGCGAAGCCCGAGTTCGTGAAGGATTACATCTATCCCATGATAAAGTCCGGCTCCCTTTATGAGGGGAAATATTACCTGGGCACATCGATCGCCAGGCCCATAATCGCGCAGAAACAGGTGGAGGTCGCAATAAAGGAAGGCGCCGACGCGCTTTGCCATGGAGCCACAGGAAAAGGGAACGACCAGGTCCGTTTCGAGCTGACATTCAAGGCCCTGGCGCCCAACCTGAAAATAATCGCGCCGTGGAGGGAGTGGGACATAAAGTCCCGTTCGCAGGCGATAGATTACGCGAAGGCTCACGGCATCCCGGTGGTTGCCACAAAGAAAAAACCATATTCCGAGGATGACAATTTATGGCACATATCCCACGAGGGGGGCATCCTCGAGGACCCGGCAAACGAGCCGACGGACGACATTTTAAGCAGGATGAACACCCTTGAAAAGGCGCCCGACAAGGCGGAGTACGTCAGCATAGATTTTGTTAAAGGCGTGCCGACCGCGGTCAACGGGAAAAAACTTTCGCCGCTGCGGATAATAGGCAAACTGAACGCACTGGGCGGAAAACATGCCATAGGTTTTGTGGACATGGTGGAGAACCGCCTGGTCGGGATAAAATCGCGCGGATTGTACGAGACACCCGGGGGCACCATACTTTTTACGGCGCACAGGGAGCTTGAGGAAATTACCATGGACAGGGACACTTTTCATTACAAACAGCAGGTCGGGATAAAATACGGGGAACTGATATACAACGGCATGTGGTTCGCCCCCCTGCGCGAGGCCATTTCGGATTTTATCGACAGGACACAGGAGACGGTGACGGGCTCGGTCAGGCTGAAACTTTACAAGGGCAACATCCGCGTGGCCGGAAAAACGTCCCCGTATTCGATGTACAGCGAGGCCATGGCCACGTTCGAGGAAGAGGAAGTCTACAACCAGAAAGACGCCGAAGGCTTCATAAACCTTTTCGGGTTGCAGCTCAAGATATTCAACCAGGTCAGGAAAAAGACAAAGGCAAAATAGCCTTTAAAGGGGCAAAAATGGAAAAAATTTGGCAGGGCCGTTTCAAAAAAAAGATGGATCCGGAGGCGGATTCTTTCAACGCCTCGATATCCTTCGACAGGAGGCTTTTCAAATACGATGTCATCTCGGGGCTTTCGCACGCCAGGGCGCTGAAAAAGGCGGGCATCCTGTCGGCGGCCGAGGAAAAACGCATAACAGCGGGGTTAAAAAATGTCCTGAAAAAGGAGGCCGCCACGGATTTTTCGGTTTATGAGGACGTGCATTCGGCGGTGGAAGGCGAGCTTGTGAGGACAATAGGCCCGCTGGGGAAAAAACTGCATACCGGAAGGTCCCGCAACGACCTGGTGGCCAACGACACGAGGCTATATATGATGGAAGAGGTAACCGCGGTAAAAAAACTCCTTGAAAAACTCATGGCGCGTGTCGTGCTGAACGCGGAGAATAACGCTTCCGTATTTATGCCGGGCTACACGCACATGCAGCACGCGCAGATAATATCGGCAGGGCAGTGGTTCCTGGCCTATTTTTCCATGCTAAAGAGGGACTGGGATCTCTTTGATTTCGTGAAAAACAGGGCGGACAGGCTGATAATAGGCAGCGGCGCTTTGGCCGGTTCCAATTACAAGCTTGACAGGAAACTTTTGGCCAAACATGCGGGATTTAGGAACATAGCCGGAAATTCAATGGACGCGGTCTCCGACAGGGACTTTATCCTTGATTTCCTCTACGCCTGCTCGGTCACGGCCGCGCACCTTTCAAGGCTGGCCGAAGAGATAATAATTTTCAACACGACCGAGTTCGGGTTCCTGGAAATAGACGATTCATTCGCCACGGGCTCGTCGATAATGCCGCAGAAAAAGAACCCGGATATCGCGGAGCTCATACGCGGAAAGGCCGGGAAGTTTTTCGGCAGGCTCACGGCCGGGCTCACCATGATAAAAGGGCTTCCGCTGGCCTACAACAAGGACCTGCAGGAGGATAAGACGCTGTTTTTCGGGTCGCTTGACGAGATAAAATCCATATTATCGGTCTCTGAAAAATTCCTGGGCGCAATAAAATTCGTCGGGGAAAAGACGTCAAAACAGCTCGAGGATCATTTTATGTACGCCGTGGACATCGCCGATTACCTGGTTAAAAAAGGGGTCCCGTTCCGCGAGAGCCATTCCATAATAGGAGCGATGGTGATATATTCCCTGGAAAAACACAAGCCGTTCAAGCGCTTTGAAAAGGAAGAACTCAGGACGTTTTCGGGAAAGTTCGGGGATGATTATTACTCTCTTTTTACCCCGGCCAGGAGCCTGGGCTCCAAGGCCACGCTCGGGTCCACATCCCCCGCCTCGGTAAGAAAACAGATAAACGACGCGAAAAAATTCCTTAAAAGGCCGGCAAAGAAAAAATGAGAATGGAGCACCATATCATGGCGACGGCGCCGGTGGCGGCCGGGGCCTGGTTTTTTACGCATAACTGGTTTTACGTCGTCATGTCGGTCTGCCTGGGAGTCCTCGTCGATTTTGACCATGTTTTCGATTATATCAGGGAAGAGGGGACCTTCGACATGAGGGGCATGTTCGTAAAATCGTACAAAGGGGATTTTCACCACCTTTACGTGATATTCCACGCCTACGAGTATGTGCCGCTGGCCTGGCTTGCCGGATATCTTATGAATAATTACACATTTTCAATAGTTTTTTCAGCGGCCTACCTGGCGCACATGATACCCGACCAGCTGATGAACAACGTCAGGCCGTGGGGATATTTTTTAACATACAGGATAATGAAAAAATTCGTGATGACGGACATTTTTTATAAGGGAAGACCTGTCGAGAAATTAAAAAGTTAAAATTCATCCGCCTTCACCCCGGAGGTTTCGGCGGACACGGAAACCAAAAATCACAAGTTTTAAATTTATAATTAATTGCAATTATTGAACAGTGATTTTAATTTAAGGATTTGTTGATTGTAATTTTTGTTTTAAATTTTAACTTTCGACCATAAGGAGAACATATGAACATCTTTTTCCGCATTTTTATCATGGCATTCCTTAACGGCGCGACCGCCGCGCTTTACACCGTCATTTTCAACAGGGAGATCGCCTGCCAGACGGGCCCTTATTTCACGCAGCTGCAATGGGTGGTCCTGAGTTTTTTTGCCGGCTCGCTCATTGCGGTGGCCGTATTAAGGCGGACGCTTCTTAAGGGCGCCGACGAGGGAAAATACAACCTCACCGCCGCGCTCGCCCCGGTTATAAATACATTTTTCATACCCGTTATGATATTCCTCATAAGGCTGGTAAGGCCGGCCCTTTCGCTTTCCGCCGGAGCCGCTGAGCCCGCGTGGATGGGGCCGCTGCTCTGCCTGGCGGCTTACACTCCGGCCGCGGTCCTTTCGACGGCCGGGTTCATGCCGCTGGTGGAATTCCCAAAAAAGACGGGGTCAAAACAGGCGCTCTACACCCTCTACGCATCCGAGATCGCCGGCGTGATCGCGGCTGTTGCGGTTTTTTATCTCGTGCTGATAAACAAGTTCTCGTCCGTGGACATAATATACGTTATGGGAATAATCAATTTGGCCGTAATTTACTTTTTTTTCCGCGGCAGGGAACTGCAGGGGCGCTTTATCATGCTGGCGACCATTGCCGCGCTAATAATTTACATGGTATTTAACATAGCCGGGATAAAGGAAAAGACGGATATAGCCACCTCGAGGGCCCAGTTCGCGGGATACACGGTCATCGCGGACAGGGAATATCCCACGATGAAATTCACAATGGCAAAAAAGGACGGGACATATTATATCTTTGAGAACGGCGGGCCGATATACTCGATCCCGGACCCGGATTACACAAGAACGGCGCTGCTGGCATCAGGGCCGCGCGTGCTCGTGATAAACGGCGGCTATGCAGGCATTGTGGACGAGCTTTCCGGGATGAAATCGGTGACGGAAATAACTGCCGTGGAAGAGGACCCTTATACCGCCTTTATCATGGATAAGGTTTTCAAACCGGCTGCAGCCGGCGGCAAAAAGGTGAATTATCTCTCCGGAGCCGCGGCGCTCGACCCTTCGATATTGGCCTCCGGAAGGGTCTTTGACGGCGTCATCGTGAGCTGTGTGAGGCCGAAGCCCGGAAAATACGGCGCAAAATACATGCAAAATATTCGCGACAATTTTTTAAAGCCGGGCGGGACGCTTGTCGTATACATCGGCCGCGCTGACCAGAAGTACGTGGCAGGAGCGGTCAATTCAGCGTTTAAAAGCTCTTCCATGTCGCAGGGAGTGATAACCGCAAAATGAAGAGGGATAAATTCCGCGAACTTGTCGCCATAATGAAGAGGCTGCGCGCAAAGGACGGCTGCCCGTGGGACAAAAAACAGACCAACCTGTCCATACTGCCGTATCTTATAGAAGAGGCGTATGAATATATCGAGGCTGCGCGCAACAGGGACGCCGAAGGCATGAAAGAGGAGCTCGGAGACGTGCTTCTTCAGGTCGTATTTCACGCGCAGATATCATCCGACAGGGGCGGATTCGGCATAGACGACGTCATCGACGGGATCAACAACAAGCTTATAACAAGACATCCGCATATTTTCGGCGATAAAAAGGGGTTGAGAAGCGCGGCAAACGTACGCGACTTCTGGGAAAAACACAAGAAAGAGATAAAAAAGAGGGATTCGGTCATCGACGGGGTGCCCCCGGCAATGCCGGCGCTGTTGCGCAGCCGGAGGCTCATAAGCAAGGCGGGCAGCGCGGGTTTCAGGTGGGGCTCCAAAGAGGGGCCGCTGAAAAAGGTGAACGAGGAAATGGGAGAGGTCAGGCGCGCTTTAACGGGGAAAAATAAAAAACGAATAAAGGAAGAGATAGGGGACCTTCTTTACGCGGTCTCGGCCCTGGCGTATTACAACGGCATAGATCCCGAAGAGGCGCTGCACAGGGCCGACGATAAATTTATCACCAGGTTCAAAAAAATGGAAAAAAAGCTTTACAAAGGCATGACTGAAAAAGAAATGCTCGGCCTGTGGAATAGTACAAAGAAAAAAACAAACGATAAAAAAACAATTTAAAATATTTTTTCCGCTTTACGACAAAATACCTGCCCGGGATTTGCCTGTATCGTGTCACGTACTTGTGAAAATAATAACCCCAAAAATTCCTGTAATATATATCACAAAACCGGTGTGATACAAAACACAGCGGTTTTATTGACTCTTCTGCTATACTTATAGTGGGAAAAGAAAGAAGCTCCCCGGCAATAAAGCGGGGAAAAAAAGGAGGCTCTTATGAACAGGATAACGGCACTGCTCACGGCGGCTTTTACGGTATTTGCCGCGTTGTTCATATTTTCAATGTCCATTTCGCCGAACTGGTCGGTGCAGAGGAGGATATTCATAAACGAGAGGCCCGCGCGTATCGCGCCATATCTTTCGGAGGCTTCAACATGGAAGAAATGGAACACATGGTCGGAAAAACAGGGCATATCAAAGATAAAGATAGTGAAGGCCGGCGATAATACGGTAAAGTACAGCCTTACCAACACGATGACGGGATATGTGGAGAACGGAACGGCAATGGTGATAAGCGCGGACCTGGGATCTTATGTCGTTGAAAAGATAGAGGGAAAATCCAACGCCGACCCGCTGACAAGGTATATGCTGCTGTTGCACGAAAAGCTCTTCGGGGAAGATATGGAAACAGGACTCCTGACGTTAAAGCACGAAGTCGAGGGGAGGAAATAAATTTTGAATTTAGTAAGTAATCAAAGGCGTTTGCTTTATGTAAGTCCTGCTGGCGGCCTGGGTAAGGATGAAATGGGCCGTGTCCGCGCGTGATATGCCGCCGCATTTTATCCCGTCAAGATGCGTAATGACCCTGTATTTTTCCGTAAGCTTTCCATTAGTCAGGAATCCCGGCCGGACTATTATCCAGTTTATGTCCGATTTTGATAATATTGCTTCCGCCCTGTTTTTGTCCTCATAAACCTTCGAAAGCAGCAGGGGGAAGATTATTTTGTCATATATGAACCCGCCGTGGCCCATGGAATCGCCGGCCCCGATGCCGGTCACCATTATAAGCAGCTTGACGTTGTTCTTCTTTACGGCGGAAACAAGGTGCCCTGCCGAAACCGAGAATATGGAGACATCATTCTTGGCAGGCGGGATGCCTATGGCGGAGACGATAATATCCATGCCCTCGGCGGCCGCTTCTATATCCGCGGAGTTTGCCGCGTCGCCATGGAACATTTCAAAATTTTCATCGGCGATGGAAAGCGTCCCCGGCCGGCGTGAAAAGGCGCGTATCTTGTGGCCGTACAAAAGACCGAGCTTGATGACCTGCAACCCGACGCCGCGCGTGCCCAGCACTAATATTTTCATGCCGACTCCCTGTTATGTAAAGATTTTTTGGTGATTTCCGAACCCTGCCATTTGAATATACAACGAGGGCAAACATATGTCAAACAAGAATAACCCTTTACCGGGCCGGTGGAACTTTTTTTAGCCATCCCACCGGCCCGGTCTTTGCTTTGTCTCTATTTGTACGGTTCATGTAGGGGCCGGCTCATATGCCAGCCCGGTTTTTGCTTTGCCTAGATTTGTGCGGTTCCTGTAGGGGCCGGCTTATATGCCGGCCCGGTCTTTGCCGGGCAGGCGTGACTTTTTTAAGGCCGCCGTCCGAAGCTTTACCTGAGGCAGGCACATAGAAAGGACGTTGACATTAAAGTTTTACCT
>Ga0181535_10000498_pt1 | contig 58892 bp, 56 predicted proteins | sample PEATcosm2014_Bin_44_FD_119774 | JGI IMG/M metagenome (GOLD analysis project Ga0181535, IMG submission 119774) | Peatland microbial communities from MTU Mesocosm Facility, Houghton, MI, USA - PEATcosm2014_Bin17_30_metaG | ecosystem: Environmental > Terrestrial > Soil > Wetlands > Peat | place... | reverse complement strand
GCATTATCGTCTCCTTTCGTAAACTTTGAGCGGTTCACGAATAGGAGACTCCCAATGACTCCCGGAGCCGTCAAACTCTGGGAGTCTCTCCAGCAGAGCTGGAGGATTTATTGGGTATTAAGCACCGCGATTGGAGCCGAGTATCTGGCCGGCGTTGAGGGTTACGGCAATTTCAACTCCTCCACGGCATTCACCGCCGGACTGCTGCACGACATCGGGAAAATTGTCATCAACAAGATTTTGACCCCCAAGGCCAGGGCCGACATCCGGACCCACATTGCGTTGCAGGCCATTACCCGCGTCGATGCGGAAAAGCAGGTGTTGGGAGCCGACCATTGCGAAGTTGGCGTCTGCTTGTTGCAACGATGGTTTCTGCCCGAAACCATTGTCGAGGCCGTGGCCAACCATCATCACCCGGTGAACAAGCCCGAGATTAAATTATCCGCTCTCGTCTATCTGGCCAATGCCGCCGCCCATCTCGCCGGCGCCGCTCCCGGCTGGGACGCCTATGCCATCCACGTCATCAACACGAGCGCGAAGGTCCTGGATATCGCCCCCGAAAAGATGGAACACACCTTCGCCGGCATCCAGAATGCCATGCGCTCGCAGCCGCAGCTTCAGACCACGGCCTGACCCCTTCGCCGGGCCGGATCCGCTGGTGTCCAAATCAGAGTTTTAGCCCCACAGGGCCAGGGTGGTTTTCTCCCCGCATTTACAGAATTTTATCCTGGATGGCAGCGGCAGATCAAACCGCCATCGCTTCCCCGGCCGTTTTCAAGGCGGCGTCCAGGACCCCGGCGGCTCCGGGCAGAATGGCGCGCAAATCCTCCAGCCGGGCGTTAATCTGTTTGACAACAGACGCCGCCTGGAACCGGATCAATTGCCGGTACCATTTCAGGAATTCCTGGCTGACCGATTTTTCGGCGGCGGGGTCAAAGCGCCGTTCGCAGACCCCGGAAAGAATCTCACACAAGGTCAGGGCGGCAAGCTGACGGGGTGAATCGGACGACAGACAACGCGCCCAGAGCGGCAGGGCCAGGTCCGGTTTCTGGCTCAAGGTCAGAACCTCCGCCCGTTGCAACAACAGGAACGGATCGGACGGAACATTCTTGATTGCCTCCGCCGTCCAGTCCTGCGCGAACTGGAGAAACTCCGGCTTGCTCAGCGCGATCTGTCCGCCCAGGCGCCAGGCCTGCGCGTCCCGCCAATGCTCCGCCACCAGTTCATTCAACTGTTTCAGGGCGTCGAGCGGACGGCCTTGTTGAAAGAGGAACCGGGCAAAATCAAAACGCGCCGGACGCGATTTCGGATCCTCCGCCAGCGCCTCGCGAAAGGCCTGCTCCGCCTTCGCGCCCTGCTGCAGCGCCACCAGGGAAAGGGCCAGGCAATGGCCGGGGGCGGCGGTGAGAATCTGTTTATTGACAGGCGAGAGGGCGGGCTTTGCGCGATTGGCCAGGCAGGCGCGCATGTGTTCGGCCGCCGCCGCGGGCTGTTTTAATTCCATGCAGGCCAGTCCGAGCATGAAATGCTGCGACGCCGTCATCTCAAAGGATTTCACGTAAGGCTCCCGCCAAAGCTCCTCGATTTCGGCATGGCGGCGCGCCCCGAGCAAACTGGTGGTCAGTTGTGTCAACAAGGTTTCGCGCAATTCCGGCATGATCTGTTTGGGCGGCAAGGCGGCCATGAGCCGCAAGGCTTCGCGGTAATAACCCAACCCCTCCACCAAGCGACCCGAACGGATCGTCTCCAGCCCCAGGTTCATCACCAGGTTGGGTTCGTCCGGCAATTCTTCGGTGGCCAGTTTCAGCAGGCGCAAGTTGCGCGCCACCTTGTCCCGGCTTGCCACCATTTCGCTGGTGTAACCGTGGTGGAGCAAAACCGACCGGCCCAAACAATGTTCCAAACCCCATTCCCTCGCCCGCACCTCGATGCTGCTGAAAACCTGCTCGTGAACCCGCCCGACAAAGAAAAGTCCGGGCGCATTGCGGAACAGGCGCGGCACGTAGCTGCAACCCTCCGCTTCCAAGCCTTCGTTCAGAATCGGCAGCCGGTAGCCAATCACCTTGGCCGACTGCATTTCCTGCAAAATGGTCTGCTGATGCTCCGGCAGCAATTCCTCGTCCGCATCCAGACTCAGAATCCAATCGCCCGTGGCATGGCGCAAGGCCTCGTTCCGCGCCGCGCTGAAGTCGTCGTTCCAGGCGAATGAATAAACCTCCGCCTTGAATTCCCGGGCAATGGCCACGGTCTTGTCGGTGGAACCGGTATCAACCACAATAATCTGCCGCGCAATGTCGCGCACCGAGCGCAGGCACCGGGCCAGGAACCGCTCCTCGTTTTTTACAATCAAACAAACGGTCAGACGCGGGGGCGTATTCTCCGAGACGCCCGGCGGAAGCGCCAGCCATGCGGCCTTGCTGTTGCCGGGACGGATCGTTTTAAGAAATTGGCGGGCCGGTTTCCAATCGGGGGCGAATTGCGCGGCGCGCTGTCCGCATTGGCGCGCAGAGACGGAATCGCCCGCCGCTTGCGCCGCTTTACCGATTAAAAGCCAGGCTTCCGGATGGAAGGGACGGACTTTGAGAGCCGCGCAGGCGGATTCGCAGACGGCGCGAAGATTTTTCTTGTTCAACAATTCGCGCGCAGGCCCCAGATGTCCCTCCAGCGCGCAGGGCGGCAGCACAATGCCCGCGGCGGATTTGGCCGGTTTGGCCGGGACGGAGCCAGCCGCTTCGCCCATGAATTTGTAAAGTATATTCTCCCACTCGTTCCATTCGCGCTCGCGGGGATATTCGCGCGCGGTGGCCAGGCCGCCGGCGGCCAATTTTTCGCGCAAGGCGGGATCACGGACGAGTCGTTCCACCGCCCCGGCAATGGCCTCGGGCGATTTGACCGGAATAAGCAGGGCGTTTTCGCCGTCGCGGCAATACTCCAGCGCGCCGGCTGTGGCGGTGCAAATGACGGCGCATCCCGCCGCCATCGCCTCCTGCGGCGGACGCGGACAGGAGTCATAATGAGAGGCGTAAACCAGGATGTCCGCCAAGCCGAACAAGGCCGTCTTGGTCTCATCATCGGGTGCGATGTAATACTCGCAGGGGAAACGCGCAAAAATATCGGGCGGCCCGGAAGACATGCGCACGGCGGTAAAATGCGGATATTGGCGCGCCAGGATTTGCAACCCGTCGTGGATGTCGGCGATGCCCTTGAACAAAAGCGGCTCAATCGCCGTGCCGCGCGCGTCCGGGCCGACAATCAAGATGCGGCATCTCGATCCCGGGGCTGATTTGCGCAACGGGCGGAAAATGGTCTGGTCCGTGCAGACCGGCAGGATGGCGTCGGGACGCCGTCCGCAAAGGGCTTGCACCGCCTGGGCGAGATTGCGCGAATTAGGCACAAAACGGATGCCGGGCAGTTCGTAGGAAGCGCGGGAAAGCTTGCGCCATTGGCGGTTCTCCGCCGTGTCGGCCATGGTCGTGTCATTGAAAATGAACTGGTCGCCTTGCGCGTAATATATTTTGACCGGCGCCTTGACGGCCATGAGTTCCGGCGCATTGACGAAATAGGTGGCCACGACGACATCGCTTGGTGGAACATAGCCGGCGAGCGGCTGTCCGGGCGGCGCCTGAATGACGCGCATTTGAAACCGGAACCAATCCGGCTTGGGAGTGTAAGTGACAATCGTCACGTCATGGCCGCGCCGACGCATTTCCTCCGCCTGGCGCAGGAGGGTTTGATTGCCCCCGGTCACGCCCAGGATGCTTGTAATCAGATAAGTGACGCGCAGGGGCACGCGCGTGGAACCGGCGGGAGTTTTTTGGGGCAATTCCTGAACGGTTTTCTGACCGGCCCCGGCATAAAGTTTGGGATGGTTGCGGATTATTTGCGCCAGCAACCGCTGCCTTTTTTGGTTGAACTGACTAAGCATGCCCCGTTCGTGTTTCCGGTAGCAGAAAAGCGGTTCCGGCACGAGCCGGCCCTGGCAGCCGCGCTCGGCCAGAGTCAACCAAAAATCCCAGTCCTCATATCCCATCAGGGGATAGCCACCCACTTTCTCCCAAAGGCGGCGGCGATAAAGCGCGCAATAAGGCAGGACATTGTCCTGCGCCAAGACTGCAGCTTCAAAGGGTCCGCAAGTGTAAACACTCTGGATCGCGCCAAAATGCTGGATATGGGTGTAGGCCACGCCAATTTCGGGCGAAGACCGCAGGACGGCCACGGTTTTTTCCAGAAAATCCGGCGCGATCTTGTCATCGGCATCCAGCGGAAGAATGTATTCACCGACAGCGGCCTTGATGCCTGTATTGCGGGCGGCGGCGGGCTGGCCGGAATTGGCCTGAGAGATCAGCTTTATGCGGTGATTGCCGGCATCCCGCCGGATCAAATGGTTGGCCACCTCGACCGTGTCATCGGGGCTGCCGTCGTTGACAATAATAATTTCAAAGCCTTGGAAAGTCTGTTGCAGCACGCTCTCCACCGCCTCGGTCAAAAGGTGGGCGTAATTGTAACAGGGGATGATCACGGACACGATCGGCGCCGGGGATGCGTCGCTAATCTTCTGTTGTCGTTTCCGGCGGAGTTCAATCAGTTCCGGAAGTCGCGGACTGGCAAGCATCCCTTCCAGTTCGTGGTAACATTGCAAAAAACGCAGCAATTGCACCATTTGTTCGGCACGGTCGTTCAACGTTTTGGCGTCTGGAACCGCATCGGCATTTACCTTGTTCAACAGCGAAACAACGGACTTCACGGACGGGAACTTCTTTTTGAGGTTGTCGAGAGACGCTGGCAGAGCGGCGAAATCCGTGCCGCGGTACAATGGCGCGTCCGGCTGTTTGAGCATCAGCGTGATCGCCCCTTCGCCACGGGTATGGTGGACGCGGCAAAACCCTTCCGGCGTCATGTCATGATGATGCCAGGCCACGCACCGCGGCTCGTAAACCACCTCGTAACCGCGCTGGAATAACCGGTAGCCCAGTTCAATATCCTCGGCTGCGGGTCCGGTGAATATTTCATCAAACAGGCCCGCGTCCAATACGGCCTGCCGGGGGAGTGAAATATTGCAGGTGAAGAAGGAGTTGTAATCATGTTTCCCGCCCGCTTTCAAATGCACATAAGTAAAGAGCAGATCAGAATGTTCCAACGCGTATCCAAACGGGGCCGCTGTCAAGGTTGAGGGGAAGGAGAAGCGGCCCAACACCGCAATCTTTTCTCCGAGATGGTTTTGATGTGTCGCCAGATGCAGCGCCATCGCATCCGGTTCCAGGACGGCGTCGTCGTTCAGAATAAAGAGATAATGGCCGCGCGCCTGCTCGATGGCGCGGTTCCGCGCCGCCGCCGGGCCGGAATTTTTTTGGCGCAAATAGCGCAGGGCGAAGGGAGCATGGCAAGCCTCCACCCGCGCCGCCGTGTCGTCCGTGGAACCGTCGTCGGAGACAATGACCTCAAACTGCGACACTGGCACGGTCTGGCGCGCCAGCGCTTCAAGGCATAGCATCAGCGTGGCGCTTCGATTATAGGTGGGGATGACAACCGATACCAGCAACCCGCCTGTCGGCGCCGGGGAAGATGGGAGCTGAGTCGCGGTCACATTCCAACCGCCTGATCCGGCGATTTCCTTTTGGATGGCAAGGTTCTTTTCCCGCAAATCGGCTGGCATGCGCAGGTTGGGGACGTAACCATTGCCGCGCAATATGGACAGGAAGGCGGGGATGCTCTGCTTCCACGTAAAACACCGTCCCCAATGCTCATGCCCGGCCTGGCCAAGCTCACGGCGTTTGGCGGGAGCAGCCAGCAGCGCGCGAATCGCCTCGGGAAATTTGTTCAGCTCCGCCACCATGCCACCGGCCTCATCAGCCACGGCATTGCACTGGGGCGTTGCGATCCAGGCAGTGCCGTAGCTCATGGCCTGCAACACCACGAGCGGTCCGGCGCTTTCGCCCTTCGAAGGCACGAGCAGCAAGTCGGCATCGCGAATGGCGGAAGCAGCCACCGCGCGAGGGAGTCCTCCCAACAATTTGACACGCGGGTCCAAAGCCGCCTGGCGGGCCACTTGGTCGCTGTATTCGCCAAAATGGCCGATCCGATGACCGATGATCGCCAATTGCCAGTCGCCCTGACTGCGTTGGAGGACGTTGAGGAGTTCCAGGTGATTCTTGACCGGCCAGAAATTGGCCACCATGACCAACAAAGGAAGATCGGGGTCGAGGCCGGCGCGGCGCCGGAAATTCTGCCCGTCCGCGTCCTGTTCCACCGCGTGCGGGATATAGGTTGCAACCCTGCCAGCCTCGTTAATGAACTGCATATCCCGTCCATGCTCCGTGACCGCCACCAACTCGCCAGGAACCTTGAGAAGCCCGGCCATCTTGTCAATCAAACCCTGTTGGCGCCATTGGTTCAAATCCGTTTCATTGATGCTGGGGAGAAAGACGACCTTAAGGCCGGCGTTTTTCGCCGTCCAAACCAACGCTGCCAGCCAGTTATTGGGCTGCGAAAGCACGATCACGCAGTCGAATTTTTTCCCGGCCAGCAACTTGTGCAGGCGGGTTGCGGCCGCGTCAGTGAGCGCGAAGCCGTGTTGATTGACACACTCGAATTGGTGAATTTTGAGTCCGGCATGTTCGGTGGCGGAGCGTTCCTGCAGTGACCGGCACGCCACCTCGACCGCGCAGCCGGCGGCCTGGAGGTTTTTTCCCAAATCCTCCACGTACAATTCCACTCCTCCCACGGAGGGCCAGAAATAATCGCAAGCGATCAATACGCGCAAAGGTTTAGCGCCGGGCAGGCTCGCCACGGGCTTCTCACACGAATACCACTTCGTTGCGGGACGCGGCCCCCAGGCAACCGGCCAATAGCGGTTACGGGCTTTTTCCGATTCCCGCCAATTCAGGTTTCCGTCCGAAAGCGAGACGCTATCCGGTCGTTCCAGATAGAGGCCCACCACGTCCGGCAGATGGACCATCTTGCAGCCGGCTGCGGCCAGGCGAAGCCAGTATTCATAATCGCCCGCCGAACGGTAATCGGGGTCAAAGGGACCAAACCTGTCATGCACACTACGCCGCCAGAGAGGCTGCGGCCCCATGTTACACACATCGAAAAGCAACCGCACATCAAAGTCCGGCCAGAAGAACCGGCCTTTGATACTGGCTTTACCCCAGCCGGCGTTGGGTTCGCAAGTCACATAACTGTCACCATAAACCACATCAGCCTGCGGATTGGCATCCAGGGCGCGTGCCATCTGCTCCAACGCATCGGGACGGTGCGGGTCATCCGTGCAGACGTACGTGATTAGGCGGCCGCGAGCCACCAGCAAGGCGCGATTCCATGCCGCAAAAATTGTTTCCCGCTCCTTGGTCCGGATATAAACGATGTTCGGGAATTTTTGTTGAAACTCCTCCACAATGGCTTTTTCGTTTTGGGGCGAGCAGGAATCCACCACGATGATTTCCAATTGCCCGGCCGCAAACAGCGTCTGGCCGATCAAATCCTCCATACAACTTCGCATGAACAGCTCGGAGTTATAAGTGGAAATAATGGCGGAGACCATCGGCGCCGCATTGCGCAAATTGATTAAATTTTCCGGCTGATGTGTATTGGTGACGATTTCCATGTTATGTGAGAATACCTTGAACAGGTTAAGCAAAGAATATGCCACCAGTTGAAGGGAACCTCCCTGCCGGGCAAACCGTCGGAAACAGCCCTTCCCTGGTCAAAAAACGAACCGAGGTAGGCAAAAACAACCAGATTGCAGCGAATCAGTGACGCGCTGGCGCGGGTTATTTCTTGGCAGCCGGTGAAGCGGGAGGCGGCTGGACGATGAGTTGGGGCAGCGGGGGGTGGGAATCCGTCACGGCCTCTTTGTTACTGCGTTGAATTTCCTCGTAAACCTCCTGGCGATGGACCGGGACATCCCTGGGGGCGTCGATGCCCAGCTTGACCACATCCCCTTCCAGCCGCATGACACGAACGGTGATGCGGCCATCAATGATGATGCTTTCGCCAGGTTTGCGGGAAAGGATAAGCATGGGAATCAGACCGTCCGGTCTTAGGTGACAAGCAAAGGGTGGTTCAAGGCGTATTGCGAGGCGTTGTCAGGGATGACCTGCTTGCAGATCAACGTGTAACGATTGATGACCAGAGGGGCTTTTAAATTGATGGTGGCATTGCCCGGCCCGCGCAGGGTGCAGATGTTGAAGACCAGCGCGTCAGTCGGCTCGGTCAAATCGAGAAATTCAACATCGCGCTCCGGAATGTCGAGCTGGTACTCCGGCATGACCAGGAAAGGCGAGACGATGAGAAAGGATTTCCTCGGGGCGTCCATCATTTGCATCCACATGAAGGGCTTTTCATTCGGCGCGGCCAGCAAAATATAGCTTTTGACCTGCTCGAACCCCAGAAGGCCAAAGGGGAGATGAATGATCGCCCGGTCATCCAAAGTCTGTGTCGGCGGTTCCAAGAGTGTTTCGGTATTCATAATTTCGATCTAGTCCAACCCTGTTTAGCAAAGATTGTGCCACGCCCCAATCCCGGCCAATCACCCGGCGAAATACCGACCCCGCCGGTAATTTCCCACCAAAGAGGCAGAAAACTGCCGCATCCCGGACTACACCAGGCAAAAACAACCCGGTGATTACTGCGGCATTTTACGGTTAAGCGCAAGCGCTTTCGTGCCGATGGAGAACGGTGCTAAACAATGACTGACGACGAAAGAGTTATCGTCCCTGTTAATTTCTCACAAGCCGACCCCCGGGCGGATCGTCCTGTCAGAATACTGGTCGGGCAAGCCGAGCTGAAGCTCAGCCAGGACCCGCAGGTCGTGCTGTACACGGCTCCATTGGGAGCGGGCCTCGGCATCGCCATCTATGATGCTGAAGCAAAAGTCGGCGGGCTTATGAATTGCCTGTTGCCCGACTCGGATCTGGATGAGAAGCGCGCGGTCCTGCACCCGGCGATGTTCATGAACACAGGATGGGCGGCGCTGATGACCTGCGCCCAACAATTAAAGGCGGCTCCGGAACGCATCCGCGTCTTCGCGGCCGGCGCGGCGGAAATCATGGATGACATCTCCCTTCTTAATGTGGGGAAGCAGAATCAGAAATGCCTCCGCGAATTTCTGCGGCAGAAGGGCTTCATCCTCAATGCGGAAAACATGGGGGGAAGAACCAATTGCAGCATGGAATTATCCATGGCGACCGGGGAAGTGCGATTGAGGTTTTCCGGTCAAATCATATCGAAATTTCTATGCAAGCCATAAGCGACTACGTTAGAAACCTGCGCTATCTGCCGCCCGCTCCGCGCGTGGTGCCGGAACTCATGCGGCTGATCAACCAACCGGATGCGGACAGCAGCCGGATCGTCAATTTGATTTCCTACGATCCGTCGCTCACGACCAACGTGCTGCGCATCAGCAACAGCGCCTATTTTGGCGCCGCCACGCCGATATCCAATTTGCAGGATGCGGTGACCCGCCTGGGTTTTCAGCAGATTTACCAGCTTGTGGCCGCCGCCACCGGGGCCAAGATACTGGGCGCCTCCCAGGAAGGATACGGCATGGAACAAGGCGACCTCTGGAAACATTCCGTCACCGCCGCCGCCGCCGCCCAACTGATCGCCCGCCAGCGGAATGAAAATGAAAACGTCGTCTTCACCGCCACCCTGCTGCATGACATCGGAAAAACCATCCTGTCCGATTCGTTGAAAGGCGCTTACTCAAAAATCGTGGCCGAGACAGAAGGCAACGGACATTCCCTGCTGGAAGCCGAAACGAAATTATTCGGGATCAACCACGCCGAATTGGGCGGTCAATTGCTGCAACATTGGAATTTCTCCCCGGACATCATCGCGGCCGTGTCGTTTCATCACACCCCAAAAAACGCCCGGGTCTATCAACGTCTGGCTTCGTGTGTTTACATGGGCAATATGGTGGCGTGTTTCATGGGGCACGGCTATGGTCACGTTGCCTTCGCCCAGCGCGCCCGCACCGAAGTTCTGGCCGACCTGGAGATGACGGAGCGGTCCGTCCCGCAATTGATGATGGATACCTTCGAGCAAATGCAGTTGATAGAAGCCTTCTTTTCCAGCGCCGTACCCAGCGCCGCCTGAGGCGGGTTGCGCCGGGGAGGGAGGCGTCCGCAAGCGACGGACGATGACGGGACTTACTGGGGACTTACTGCAAGTAATTGAGCAACGATACGCTCATCACCATCGTGCCACTTTCCAGCGCAGCTTGGTAGGCGGTCTGGGTCTGATCCAGTTCCGTCATGGTCTGGGCCATGTTGGCGCTGGTATCATTCGTTATTTCCGTGGTCATATTGGTATTTTGGGAGGTGGCCATGGTATTTGCGGCGGTCAAGGCGGATTGCACCACGCCATTGGCGCTGATCTGGTTGATGATATTATTCTCGTCATTAGTCAGGGCCGGCGCGTTGGTGGAACTGATGGCGCTGGTGTCGCCCGAGGCCAGATTCTGTTGCAGGGAAACCATGTCTTTGAACAAATCCGCGCCGGTGCGGCTGTCCGCAAAAAGACCTTCCGCACCTGAGCCGGTGGTATTCTCGCCCGGAACCTGGGTGGCAACGGTCATACTCAACCCGATGTCATTCTGGTTCACATTGGTGTTGCCCTTGTAAGAGACGCCCGTGACGTTGCCGTTGGCATCGGTGGTGGCAACGAACGGCTTGGTGCTGGAATCGGTGCCGCCGAAAATATAATTCCCGTTGGCGTCCTGCGTGTTGCCCAGTTGCATGGCCTGTTGGATGCAGGCTTCCACTTCGGACGCATAAGTTGAGAGTTGGGTGGAAGAAGCCGTCCCGCTGGACGCGTTGGTGGCGATTTCATTCACCTGGCTGACAATCGTCTGCAAACTGTTCATGGCCGTGGCGGATGTTGTGGCCGAGGCCTGCAATTGGGTGATGTTGCTTTGGTACTGGGTGTTGGCCGCGCCGTTGGTTTGCAGATTCAACACTTCGGACATGACGGAGGGATTGTCTGATGGCAACGTCACCGAAAGCCCGGAACTGGCCTGCTCTTGCAGGGTGTTCTGCTGTTGCTCCAATTGTTGGATCTCGCCGATAAAACCACCCGTAAAAGTTGAACTGGATACGCGCATATGTGTGATGGGTCAAAAGGAAACACTCATTCTGTCTTCATGTCGATCAAAGTTTCCAACATTTGATTCACCGTCGTAACCAACTCGGCTGATGCCTCATATGCCTTTTGGTACTGCATCAGATTGGTCATTTCCGTGTCGGTATCCACGCCGGTTTCCGAACTGCGCTGAGTGGCAAGCATTTGCGACACCGCCGTGCTGTTGGAGATTTGACTGTTGACCGATTGCAGGGCGGAGCCGAAATCCCCGATGGTGGCCGCGTAACTCTGGCTCAAAGTCTGGTTGCTCAAACTTGAGAGCGACTGGCTGGCCAGGTTCGCCAGGGACAGCACCACCGTGTTGTCACCCGTGTCGCCCGATGTGCCGCTGGCTTGAAAGGTGGTGGGATCATTCACCACGGTGCTGTTCACCCCGATGGATGCCGCGTCCGAACCGGTGAAGAAATCCTGTGTGCTGTTGTTGTTGTTCAAATCGTAACCGCCGGAATAAACCGAATTGAACTGGGTGATCAGGGTTGAGGCCAGGGTGTTGATGGAATTTTGCAGGGTTGCCACCTGGCCATCGCGCGCGGTGATGCTGCCCTCGATGCTGCCGCCCGTCAGGGTCAGCGGGGTGCCGGCGTTTTGGGCCTGAATCATCAACTGGCCGCTGGAATTGGTGTAAGTCTGCAAACTATCCGGCGTCGCGCCGTCGGCCACCATGGTCACGCCGCCGATGCTGACATTGACCGCCCCGTTCGACTGCGCGGAGGTGGTTATATTCGCGTAACCGGCCAGGTCTTCAATTGTCTTCTCCCGTTGATCAATCAAATTATTGTCCGTGCCGCCGTCGGCCTGGGCGTTGATGATCTGCTCGTTTAACGCGGCAATTTGACTCAGGTCGTTGTTGCTGGAAGTGACGCCGTTTTGGATGGAAGTGTTCAAGTCCGAGGCCACGGTGGTCAGACCGGAGGAAACCGAGTTGAACTGCTGGGTCAACTGCTGCGCGCTTTGCGCCACGGCTTGACGGTCCGGGATGCTGGTGGGATCGGTGGAAAGGGTTTGCAACGAATTGAACAGACCGGACAAGTCCGCCGCCAATCCGTTCGAGCTGGAGGTGCCGGTGCTGGAGGAACTGCTCAGTTGTTCGTTCAAATAAGCCTCGGTCTGCTGCAACGCGCTCTGCTGCGAATTGAGCGACCCGCTGACGCTGTCCTCCGCGACAATTTGCGAATTCAGGAGCGAATCCCAAAGCTGGGTGATCTTGGTCGCCTGCACCCCCGTGCCCTCGTCCCCGGACGTGGTGTCCAACGACGGCGCCGCCTGAACCTGCAATTGCTCGTCGGCATAGGCCGGATTACTGACATTGGCCAGATTCTGCCCCGCCACAGCCGTCGCCTGGGTCTCCACCGAGAGCGACTGCCCGGCCATGTTCAAGACGCCAAATAGTGACAACATAAAACAAACAAATCAGCCCACGGCATTATAGATCGCCTGCGGGGTGGGACGGCGCAGCTTCATGTTTCCCTGACCGTTGTAAACGCGCGGCTGGCGCGCCGGGAAAAGGGAGTTGATCAACCCTTGCATCAATTCAATCGAACGGCTCAGACGCAAATGGTTTTGGCGGGCGCGCTGCCGCACGCGGGCCAGCAACTCGTTGTTCTCCTCCACCAATGCGCGCAGCAAGGGACGGCACTCCTCCGCCACCAGCGGGATCAACTGGGCAAAAGTCGCATTATCCGGACAGTTCATCGACTGAGCCAGTTTGGCGCGGCATTCCTCGCGCCGGACGCGGGCCTGCTGGATCGCAACCCCCTGCGACTTGATGGGGGCAATGGATTGGTAAACCTCATCGGCCGAACGCGCCACGATTTGTTGTTGTTGGCGCTCCAGCAGGGCGAGCATCTCGCCGTACTGTTCCAGTTCCTGCCGCAGGGCGTCCACTAAAATGGAAATGTTTTCGGTCATGAATTATTTATTGGCTGGGGAAACGGCGGGTTTTGCGCCGGACTCCGGTTGCGCCCGGCCCAACGCCTTGGGCAGGACTTGGTTGACCAATTGATTTTCCAGACTTTTGGCCAGGCCGAAAGACCCGGAACGACTGATGCAATCAGCCATCTGGTTATTGATCATGTCATTATAAATTCCAGTGGCGGCCGACTCATCCTCCTGCCCGTCCGGACCGACCGGCTTGCGCGCGTCTTTCAAAATCTGCCGCAACAAAACCGCCTCAAACTGGCGGCACGCTTCCTTGACCTTGTCGCTCTGCGTGACGTTGGGGTTTCCCGCCAGTTGATCCAGCGGCACCGAGGAGGCTTTCAGGTGGGGTTGAAGAGCGGTTATGTCCATACGTCACCGGATGATTAATTCCGCCTGCAACGCCCCCGCTTCTTTCATCGCCTGGAAGATGGACATCATGTCCCTCGGCGTGACGCCCAAGGCGTTCAAGGCCGAGGCCACTTTTTCCACCGTGGGCAATTCAGGCAGCGTCACCATGGAACCTTTTTCTTCCGAAACTTTCGCGTCCGTCTTCGGCGTCACCACGGTCTTTCCGCCCTGGGACATCGGGCCTGGTTGTGAAACATTCATGGTGGTGGCAATGCTGATGGTCACGTTGCCATGAGACACGGCGCAGGCCGAAATGCAGATGCGGGAGGTCGCGACAATCGTTCCGGTGCGTTCGTTGATCACGATGCGCGCCGGGATGTCCGTGTTCACTTCCACCGCCTCCAGCAATGAAACGAAATTGATCGGCGTTGATTCAAACTCGTCCGGCACGCGAACCTGCACGGTGGAGGAATCAATCGCAAGCGAGCTGTTGGTGAACTTGACGTTCAACGCCATCGCCAGGCGCGCCGCCGTGGTGAAATCCGACTCCCGCAATATCAAATCCAAATGATGATCGCTGATTATTTGCGCAGGAATTTCCCGTTCCACCACCGCCCCATCGGCGATCTGCCCCACGGTCGGATGGTTTTTTTGCACGGATGCGCCCTCGCCTCCCGCCGATATGCCGCCGAGAGTCAACGCGCCTTGGGCCACCGCATACACTTTTCCATCCGCGCCCAGCAGCGGCGTTTGCAATAAAATGCCTCCTTGCAGGCTCTTGGCGTCACCCATCGACGCGACCGTCACATCCAGCCGCGTGCCTGATTTCTTAAAGGCCGGAATATCGGTCGTGACCATGACGATGGCCACGTTTTTGGCCGACAAGGTCGAGGCGGGAATCGTCACGCCAAAACGTTGCAAAATGTTCTGGATGGTCTGCAATGTTTGGGCCGGGTTCTTGTCGCCGTCGCCCGCCAGACCCGCCACCAGGCCGTAGCCCGCCAACTGGTTGTCTCGCACGCCTGAAACGACGGCAATATCTTTGACACGCACCCCTGTGGCGCCGGCGACGCAGGAGAAACCCGCCAGCGCCAGCCACACCAGTCGTTGAAGAGAATGTCGCATGAAATGATATCAGAATGGGGTCAGCTTATCCCAGAATTTCGTCAGCCAGCCCCTGCGCTGCGAATCGGTCAGCGTTCCCTTCGAGATGAATTGAATCGTGGCATCGGCGATGTTGTAGCTGTAAAGCGTATTATTGGCCGCCACGTCGTCCGGGCGAACCGTTCCGCGCACGACGGCGTCCTGCTTCTCCCCGGAGAAGTCGGTGCGCAACTGTCCCTCCACCACCATGTTTCCGTTGGGCAAAATATCCACCACCCGCACCGCCATCTGGGCCGTGATGGTTTCCGCGTTGTTGATCGAACCGCCCCCGTTAAACTCCGCGTCCGAAGTCCAGCTTGCCGCCGGCAACGCCCCCTTCTTGGTCAACAAACCCGAACTCGCCGGACTGTAGAGCAGGCTGGCCAGCGCCGCGTTCACCGAAGTTTTCTTGGAAGTGGTCGTGTTGTTTTGGCGGGTCGCCCCGTTGTTTTCCTGGATTAAAATGGTCAGAATATCGCCAATCGCCTGCGCCTTCTTATCCGACGTCATGGCGCGGCAATTGACCGGATTCCACAACGAATCCGCCTGGCCGCTCCCGGCAGCCGCAAGAATCAGCGCCGCCGCCAGAACGACCGGCCTACAGATTGATCCGCACCGATTTTTCACTTTCAACTTTTCCATAAAGTTCGCGTTTGGTTAAGGGGTTTCTCACTCGCACCACCTGGCCGAGTATGCCGTCCTCCAGTGTTTCCACCATGAGGGATATGCCGAGGCTGCCGTCCTGAAAAACACCTTCCACCAATTGCCCCCGCAGGACGAGCGGATGGACCCGGACCATGCGATTGAGGATCGGATGGCCCACCTGGATATTTTCGCTCAATTCGAGCGAATCATTGACTATGGGAAAGTTTAGAAAAGCGTCCCGCTCAACCAGCACGTCCGCCCGCTCCATGGTCAGGTCCGCGCCTTTCAACGTCTCGCCCCGGGTCAGGGCCGAATGGGCCACCGGAATATCGCGCCACACGGCGGCGTGCGCAACGACCTGCCAACTGCCAACCCGTTCCCAGCCGTCCCAAAGCTCGAAGGTCATGATGAAAGCCGGGCTGATTCCATTCGCAGGCATCTGTTTTATCTTCAAGGTGAGCGGTTCGTCCGGCACTTGCACCGACGCCCAGGGCTTGGTCAGGCCCAGTTCCAACTCGCCTTGATTCTTGACGTATTCTTTTTGCAGGGTGGCGGTCAAAAGCTGGGTCAATTCGGGATCCTCAAAAGCGCGCAACTGCCGCGAAACATGAATTGTCGTTGCTCCCTCCCAATTCGTCGCCAGCGGCGCCGCTCCGGCGAGACGCGCCAGCAAGGCGATTTGACTGCGGGAAAACGAGCTGGGCTGGCTGGGTTGGGGCGCGCCGGCAATGCGGAGATGGGGAATGGCGCGGCCGGCTCCCGGCATGGCCACCACTTGATCCAGGAAAATGCCCGTGCCGTCCACTTGCGCCTGGGGCAGCAGTCTCCAGACATCCGCAGACGCCGTTTGCGGACCGGCCAGTTGCGCCAGGATAGCCAGCGGCAGAATAAAAAGATTCTTATACCAACTCATGGCCGTATCAGGTTATCGCTTTGTTGCATCATCTGATCCGCCGTTTGCACGGCTTTTGAACTCACTTCGTAAGCCCGCTGGGCCACGATCATGCCCACCATTTCCTCCACCACACTGACGTTGGACATTTCCACGTAGCCTTGTTGCAGGCTGCCAAAACCATTTGCGTCCGGGTCGCCTGTCTCAGGCGTGCCGGAGGCCGGCGTTTGCAAATACAAATTGCGTCCGATGCTTTGCAAGCCGGCCGGATTGGCAAAGCGAACCAGGGTCACCTGAAAATTTTGCGTCCCATTGGCGCCCGTCGTCGTCACCTGGCCGTTGGCGGCAATATTGATTGATGTCGTGCCGGTGGGGATGGGTTGAAAACCGTTTTGCACCGGCAGCCCGTCGCTGGTCGTGATCGCGCCATCCGAGGATGTCTTGAGCGAACCGTCGCGGGTGTAGGCCAGGGTGCCGTCGGGCATTGTCACCTGGAAGAAACCGTCTCCCTGAATAGCCATGTCCAGCCGCTCGCCGGTCTGGGTCAATTCTCCCTCCGTGAAAACCCGGTCCGTCGCCACGACGCGCGTGCCGTGGCCGACTTGCAATCCGGTGGGCAACTGCGCCCCGTTGCCCTGCTCCGATCCGGGCATGCGGACGTTTTCGTAGAGCAGGTCTTGAAATTCGATTTTGCTCTTTTTGAATCCGGTCGTGTTCACGTTGGCCAGATTGTTGGAAATGACATCCAGGTTAAGCTGTTGGGATTCCATTCCCGTCGCCGCTGAATAAAGTGCGCGTAACATAGATTATGTCGGGTTCCCCAATTCGCTGATGACCTTGCTCATGCGGTCATCTTGAATTTGAATGACGTGCTGGTTGGCTTCGAAAGTGCGCATGGCCGTCATCATGTTCGCCATTTCGTTCAGAGCCGTCGCATTGGACGATTCCACAAAACCGTTCTTGATCGTGCCATCCGCCGGTTTTGTCTGAAGAGCCGGATTGGTCGCCAGGAAATAGACGCCGTTGGTCTGGGTGAGCAATTCCGGATTTTCATAATCCGTCAGACTTAATTTTCCTTTTATGGCCCCCCCCTGCCGCACATCACCCGAGGCCGAAATGGCCAGCGGCGCGGGATTCTGCGGGTCAAGTTGGATTGGGCCGCTGCTCCCCACGACCGCGTAACCTTCCTTTGTCTCCAGTTGCCCTTTCGAGCCAACCCGGAACTCCCCGTCACGCGTCACCGCCGTCATCCCGTTGGCCAGTTGCACCTGAAAAAAACCGGAGCCGTCGATTGCGGCATTCTTGTCGTCGCCGGTGTAATCCAGTTCCCCGTTCTTGAAACACACCGAGGTGCTGGTTTTGGGGAGGCTGAAACGTTCGGGGGCGGAGCCGCTCGTGCTGCCCGTCGGCATCAATCCGGCTTGGACGGCCTCGGTGGTAAGGGATTGCTTTCTGAATCCCGGCACCGAACTGGAAGCCATATTCTCCGTAATCACATCCAGCCAACTACTGTTGGCCTTCAGTGCGGCGGCTGCCTGGTAGAGACTGACATTCATCCGGGATTCTGGAAGCAACGCCTGTGCCACATGGTTATTGCCTCGTTTTGTGCGGGAATTGATGCCGTAAAGACCGATGACCGGCAAAACCTTCCCCCGGACCCGGCAGAAAAATGCCCGGTCGCGATCCGGTCATGGCCGTTAGTAGGCACACGTCAAATCAATGACCTTGCCGCAACTGCATTGAATGCGGATGCGCGAAACCACCGGCCCGTTGCGCTGCAACGTAATCACGGGATCGCCGCACGCATCCCCCATCCTCGACATGGCGGGAAAGGCCGGGCTGACGTTCGGGGCTGATGTTCTTGCCGCCAGCGCGGAAAACAGGGTTTCGTGCGATCCGGCTTCGACGGATATCAAGGGAACAAATGCTTCATTCATGACGTGATTGTGTGACAGTTATAAATTCGCCGACCGGACATTGAGCAAAACAGTGACGCGGCGGTTGATCTCCGCCGCCATGTCCGCGTTGGGCATGGGTCTGGTCGAACCGTAGCCGGCCACTTTTTTCACCTGCAAACTCGCCACCCCGTGCTCCAAAAGCTTCCGCCTCACCGCGTTGGCCAGGTCGGTCGAAATCTCCCATTCCCCGTAATCCCGGCGGATTGCCGGGCAGCCGCTTTCGGTGTGCCCCTCCAGTTCAACCGCCAGATTGCTGTAACGCGCAATCTCCCACGCGAGGGTCGAGAAGACCCAGTCCCCGTAGGCGGTGAATTTGGTGGATTGCGGCTCAAAGATGGGCTTGCGCGCCCGGTCAAAAACGTTGATCGAAATCCCATCCGGCGTCATTTCCAACTGCACCGGACTGTCGTCCTTATCCTCCTGGCTTTGCAGGGACTTTAACAAATCCTGGTTCAACCGCCGCAACATGGCCAGTTCGACCGCCGAGGAGGAATCAAAATTTCCCGATTGGGATTTGAGCGCCTGCGTATCCTTGACCGGGATCACGCCCGTCGATTCCTTGGTCACGGACATGAACGGATTTCTAAACGCCCGTTCCACCGCTTCCTTGATCCGCTGATCCTGCGATGTCAGCCAAAGCACCATGAACAACGCCATCATCGCCGTGACAAAGTCCGCGTATGCGACCTTCCACGCTCCGCCATGATGACCGCCTTTCTTGCTCATTTGTTTTATTTGGCCGGCGCCGGCTGCACTGATGCTTTCAGCATCGTTTCCAAGGCGTCGGCGGTCGGTTTGACTTCACTGCTCAAGCCCCGCCGCGCCACTTCCACCGCCATGATGGGCGACATGCCGTTGGCAAAGCCCACCACCGAGGCCGCGATGCAGCGGATGTAAGCCATTTCCGCCATGTTGACGAATTCCATGTTCACGGCCAGGGGGTTCATGAATCCGTAGGACAGAAAAATACCAAGAAACGTTCCCACCAGCGCGGCGGCCACCTTCGTGCCGATTTGTTCAATGGGACCCGCAATGGAAGCCATCGTGATAACGATGCCGAGCACCGCCGCCACAATTCCGAAACCAGGCATGGCATCCGCCGCCTTGGTCAACACCCCCACCGGCCTTTCGAGTTCGTTGTCCATCGCTTCCACCTCGATTTCCAACAGCAGTTTGAGCTGGTCCGGCTTGATTTTGCCGTCAATGATCGGGCGCAACCCGTTGCAAAGAAATTCAATGGCGCGACGATTTTTTTGGAACGACGGGTATTTGCTGAAAATCGTGCTGGATTCGGGACTCATGACATGATCTTCCAGCGCCACCATTCCGCTCCGCCGTCCCATCATGAACAACTCGTAGAGCGCCTTGAACAAATCTTCGTAGGACTTCTTGCTGTAGGGACATCCTTTGAGCGTGCCGGCCACCTGTCTGGACAAGTCAACCAAAACCTTGGAGGGGGACATCACCACCAGGGCGCCCAGCGCCGCGCCGGCAATGATGACCAGTTCGGACAAATGCATCAACGCCGCCGGGTGGCCGCCGGCCATGATGAACCCGCCGCAAACCGAGCCAAGGACTATGAATACGCCAAGAAGAACAATCATGGCAAATCAAGGATGGCTAAACGCCTCGGGTTCCTGCTCCTTAAGCAGCGCTTTCAGCGCCAGGATGGCCTTGGCGTGAATCTGGCAGATGCGGGATTCCGTCACGCCAAACACCTCGGCAATTTCCCGCAGTCGCAAATCTTCCACGTAGTAAAGCGCCAGCACTTTTCGTTGCATCTCCGGCAATTGCAGCAGCCGTTCTTCAATCATCTGCGCCATTTCCCGCGTCGCCACGCCATCGAGCGGGTTGATCTGTCCTTCGTCGGCGATCATATCGTAATTCGCCCCGCCGGATTCTCCGCTCTCTTCCTGCAAAGAATCGAGGCACACATACGCGGCCGGCCGGATTTCCTCCAGCAATTCCTCGTAATCTTCCAGGGACATGTTCAACTCCCTGGCCATCTGGGCGTCCGAAGGAACGCATCCATGCTGCTGCGACAAATCCTGCATGGCGACCGCCACTTTTTTGGCTTTTTCATGCACTGACCGCGGCACCCAATCCATGCGCCGCAATTCGTCCAGAATCGCCCCGCGGATGCGTGTGCGCGCGTAATGCTCAAACGAGCACCCGCATTTCTGGTCGAACCGCCGCACGGCGTTGAGCAGGCCGACCAATCCTGCGCTATACAAATCGTCGTTGTTGACATGCGCGGGCAAGGTCATGGCCAGCCGTCCCACCACCGTTTTCACGAGGGGGAGATATTGCTGGATCAGGTTGTTTTCGGAATCACTGCCGGCTCCAGCCTTGGCGTAACGAAGCCAAAGCTCCCGTTGATTTCCAGGAAGCTCGTCCGTGATTGCCGTCGCCATTTCGGGGTGGGTTGCGCTCATGATTTATTCGCCTTGGGGAGAGTGGAAATATTGACCGGACGGTGGGTGACTTGACGTTCGCGCATGGCCTCCACCAGGCCCTTGCGCCAGGCGGCGCCCCACCACTTCATCAGCATCGCCGTAAGATAAGCCGCCAGACAGGCATGCCACAGGCAGACCGATTCCGAGCCGTTCTCCGCCCAGCTAAAAAGCCACCCTATGGTGAAACCAAGCAGCCCGCCCATTAACAATAATGATTTCATATTCGATTACCCCGTCGGTTGGTGAGCAAATCCGTTGCCAGTTTGTTTTACGGGGAATTGCCGGGCAAAAATCATCCTGGCCGACGCTTCGCACAAATCCCCCGGAACATTTTGCCCGGCGCTGAAGTGGCGGATGGAGCAATTTGTTCCCAATACCAGATTCCAAATCTTTCCCCAGGAAGATTCTTCATCCAGATGCGTCACCACCAAATCGGCGATGGCCAGTTCCGAAAACGCCCGGATTTGCGCGAGCAAAATTGAAACATCGTAGGCCCCGTTCAACACCAGATGAACCCGCACCGGGCCGAATCGCCTGACTTGAGCGGCCAGTTCCCGCACCGCCGCCGGTTTCTTCCAGTCCACTCCCGGCAAGTCGATGAATCCGATGTCCTCGCTCAAAGGCCCCATTCCCGCCTGCCACGTCCGCTCGGCGGGCACACCCAAAATTTCACTATAGACGCTGAGCGATTCCGCCATGTTGGCCGTCGCCCCGTCCAGCCGCCAGACCCGCGCCAGCCGTCCATCCACCAAAACCGCCTGTGTCAACCATTTGCTCAAATAGGTCGTCTTGCCGCATCCCGGCGGGCCAATCAGGACATGAATCGAGTTCGCCTCCACCGGCGGCGCCTTGCGCCACAAAGCTTCCAGCACCTCCCGCGCACATTCGATCTCCCGGCCCAGGTTGGAGGGCGGGATTTCCCCGAATTGCGTTTGCAACCGGTCCACCACCTGCTGGGCGTGGAGGGAAAGCAAACCGCTTTTGCGCAACATCGCCCCCACCCGCCACTGGCTCCCGTCTTCCTCGGGTTCCTCCGCCAGCGCCGTTTCCGAGGCCGGGCGGCTTGCCACTTGTTGCTTGATCTCCTCCAGTTGCTGCCGGAATTCGGCCAGCGCATCAGAAAATAATCCTTGTTCCCCGTGTTCCCCTTGTTCCCCGGCCGGTTCCTCCGGCTTGCACGCCATCACTTCCATCATCGGCCTCTGCCAGAGACGCGCCAGACCGTTCGGCGGCAGACGTCTCACGCTCAACACCACCGCCTGCGGCCCGAGTTTCTCCCGGATTTGGGCCACGGCTTCTTCCGCGGACGCGGCGGTGAATGAGGTCGGTTCCATAAAAATTTATTCCAACGAAGTCACGATGCCGGCGTTTTGTATTTGCACCCGCGACGGCACCTCCGCGTAGGACAACACGGTCAAATCCGCGAACGTCGTTTCAAAAAACCGGCGGAAAGCCAGCCGGATTTGCGGGGCGCACATGACCACCGGAGCCTGTCCCGCAGTCAGCAGTTGTTGAATTTTTTGTGAAAGCGTCTCCACCACATGCTGCGCCAGTTTCGGTTCCATCATCAGACTGATTTCCGTCGGCGTCTTGCTCATGCCCTGCGCGATCTGCTGCTCCAGCCGCGGGTCGAGGGTGATGGCCTGCAAGCTCCCGTTGTCGGCTTGATACGGTTTGATGATCTGCGGTCCCAAGGCCCGCCGCGCGTATTCGGACAATTCATCCGGGTTTTTGGTCATCGCCGCGTAATCGCTCACCTTTTCCAAAATCCCCGCCAGATTGCGAATCGATATTCCCTCGGCCAGAAGATTCTGCAAAATCCGCTGCACCTGGCCCACGTTCAATTGCGCCGGGATCAATTCCGTCACCACGGTCGGATGGGTCTGTTTCAAATTGTCCAAAAGGTTCTGCACATCCTGGCGGGTCAATATGTTGTGGCAGTTCCGTTTCACGGTTTCGGACAAATGCGTCACGAGCACGGACGAGGCGTCCACCACGGTGTAACCGCTAATCTCGGCGTTTTTGCGCTCCACATCCGTCACCCAGGTGGCCGGCAGCTTGAAGACCGGCTCCACCGTTGGCACGCCTTTCAGCACGGTCTTGCTGTTGGTGGCGTTCATGGCCAGCCAGTGATCCGGCATCAGTTCCCCCTGCGCCACGCAATTTCCCTTGAGCAGAAAACGATATTGATTCGGCTCCAATTGCAAATTATCCCGCAAGCGGATGGGCGGCACGATCACGCCCATTTCCTGGGCAAAAGTCTTTCGCACTCCTGTCACCCGCTCCAGCAGATCCCCTCCTTTGCGCACATCCGCCAGGTTGACCAGACGGAATCCTAATTCGATCTGAAGCGCGTCCAAGGTAAGAAGGGATTCGAGTTTTTCGCCCGTCGCGCCCGCCGCCTTGCCCGTGCCTCCCGCCTCCCCTTTTGCGTCTCCTTTAACATCCGCGCCGCCCGCCGTTTTGACCAAGGCTTCCGCCCCGCGCAGGTTGTAGGCCAGAAACCCGGTAATGCCGGCCAGGAAGAAAAACGGAATCATCGGCAGCCCCGGCACGATGCCAAACACCACCAGCATGACAGTCAGGATGGCCAGGACCCGCGGATACCCCAGCAGTTGCTTGGTTAGTTCCGAACCCAGTTCCTCCTTGGCCGCCGCCCGTGTCACCAAAATACCCGCCGCCGTCGAAGTGATCAGGGCCGGAATCTGCGAAACCAGGCCGTCCCCGATTGAGAGCAGTGTGAATCGTTGCAATGATTCGCTTACCGTCATCCCCTTTTGCATGATGCCGATGGCGAATCCGCCCAACACGTTGATTAAAGTAATCAGAATCGCCGCAATGGCGTCCCCGCGCACGAATTTGCTCGCGCCGTCCATCGCCCCGTAAAAATCCGCCTCCTGCTCCACTTTCCGCCGGCGTCGCCGCGCCTCGACCTCGTTGATCAGGCCCGCGTTCAATTCCGCGTCAACCGCCATTTGCTTGCCCGGCATCGCGTCCAAGGTGAACCGCGCCGCCACTTCCGCGATGCGCCCCGCGCCCTTCGTGATGACGATGAAATTAATCAGGACCAGGATCAAAAAGATGACCAGCCCAACCACGTAATTCCCCCGCACCACGAAATTGCCGAAGGCTTCAATGATATGGCCCGCGTATCCATCCAGCAAAATCAGGCGCGTCGAGGCGATGTTCAAAGAAAGCCGGAACAGGGTGATGAACAGAAGCATGGTCGGGAAACTGGTGAAGTCGGCCGGCTCCTTCACATAGAGGATCGAAAGCAAAACGAGCAGGGACAAGGCGATGCTGATGGCCAGAAACCCGTCCAATAAAAGGGGATGAATGGGAAGGATCATCAACAGAATGGTGACAAACAACGCCCCCACCAGCAGGACGTCGCCATTCTTGAATAACCCCACTATATTCGATTTCTTAGCGTTCGGTTGCACCATTTTACTTCTTTGCCTCAGTTATTCGCCGCTTCCCGGTAATACCGATAGGCATTGACGCGATAGACCCACGCCAACACTTCAGCGACTGCGGCGTACAGTTCAGCAGGAATCTCGCCACCCACCCGGCCGTACTTAAACATCAGCCGGGCCAACGGCACATTTTCCACAATTGGCACCTGGTGTTCCTGCGCAATTTCGCGGATGCGCAGGGCGTTTAAACGGCTTCCCTTGGCCACAATTTTGGGCGCTCGCATCGTCTTCCGGTCATAACGCAATGCAACCGCGATATGGGTTGGATTAACCACAACCACATCCGCCTTAGGGATTTCCGCAAGCATCTTGCGTTTGGCGGCCGATAGCGCCCGGCGGCGGCGCTGCGTTTTTATCTGCGGGTTGCCTTCGGTGTTTTTGGTCTCTTCCTTGACCTCTTCCTTGGTCATCTTCATGTCCTGATTATTTTGCCAAAATTGATACGCATAGTCGGCCGCAGCCAAAATCACCAGCACGGCGGAGACCCGGATGATGATGCGAAAGGAAGATTCCGCCATGAATCCGGCAATTCTTGCTATATCGACTGATGTGTAGAAAATCGGGTCCGCCAGGACGTCGCGGATCACGTTATAGGTCAATATAATGATGACCCCGAGTTTGATGATGTTGATCAACGTGGGCACCGCCGACCGGAAGGAAAAGAGGCGATGGAACCCTTCCACCGGATTGAGCCGCTCCCAATTGATGCTCAGGGCCTCCGGCGTGGTGCGGAAACGCGTTTGGATGCCCCCGGCCAGCAAACCCGCCAGCACCGTCGCGGTCAGGATCGGCCAGACACAGGTTCCGAAGACGAGGGAGCTTTGGATGGCATAGGCCTGAATGGTGCCGACAGACAGGGGAATGTCGTGCAGATGGCCCAGGATCGACACCTGGGTATGAGTCAAAATCCGCCACATTTCGCCGCCCGAAAAAGCCAGGGCCACCAAGGCAGCGACCAATACAAAAGCCGTCTGCACCTCGCGGCTGCGCGCGATTTGGCCCTTGTTATAGGCCTCCTCCAGCCGCTTCGGTGTGGCCTGCTCTGTTTTTTCGCCGCTGTGTTCGCTCACTTGATTCCGTTCTAGTGCGCTCCAAAAATTTGGGCCACGTTTAGCACGTCCTCAGGCAACCGCCTTAAATTGTTGATGATGTGCTGCGACATTAATTGCAGCGTCAGCCCGAAAACGCTCAACCCGGCCAGAATGCGCACGGCAAAGCTTTCCTGGAAAACGTTCATCTGCGGCACCGCCCGACCCAGCACCGAGAAAACGAGCGAGACGATGAATGACACCGCCATCACCGGCGCCGCCACTTGCAGCGCAATCACAAAAATCTGGCTGGTCCGCGCCAGCACATCGGCCAGCCCCATCGCGTTCAAATGCGCCCCGCCGATGGGCAGCCATTGATAGGTTTTCACCAGCGCAACCAGCAGCCAGTGATGCAGGTCGAGGCTCAACCACAGCATCGCCGCGAGGTAATACAGCATCAACCCGGGCGTCGTCACTTCCGACCCGCTCATCGGATTCATGCTCGAAGGCAGTTGCAATCCCATCTCCGACGTGATGATCGCCCCTGCCATGTCCAACGCGTAAAAAACCATCCGGCTGATAAATCCAAACAACAAACCCACCCCCACTTCCATTGTCATCAGTCCCATCCATCCCCACACATCCCGCGGTTCCGCCATGCCTTGGGGGAGGGAGGGAACGATCAGCACGGCCAGCAACACCCCGAGCGCCAGACGCAGTTGCACGGGAAAATTGGCCGTTGAAAAAACCGGGAAAACCGCCAGCAAGGCACTCACCCTCAGGAAGACCATCATGCCATACATCAACTCGCTCATGTTGCCCCTTACTGCACCATTTGCGGCATTTTTTGAATGACCGAGGTCGTGAACTCAATCAGAGTGCGCAACATCCACGGCATCATCACCACCAGCAAGGCCACGATCGCCAGCGCCTTCGGCACAAAGGTCAGCGTCTGCTCCTGAATCGACGTGACGGATTGGAAAATGCTGATGGCCAGTCCCACCACCAACGCTGTCAATAATACCGGCGCGGCCAGGGTCACCGCGACAAACATCAGGTTCTTGAGCAATTCCGTGGCAAATTCAGGGTTCATGGCATCAGGTTCCGAAACTTTGGATGATGGAGCTGACCACCAAATGCCAGCCGTCCACCAAAACAAACAAAAGGATTTTCAAGGGCATCGAAATGGTCATGGGCGGCATCATCATCATCCCCATGCTCATCAGCACGGTCGCCACCACCAGGTCAATCAGGACAAATGGCACGAAAAGCAGAAAACCCATCTGAAAGGCGGTGCGCAACTCGCTGATGATGAAACTCGGGATCACGATCTTCAGCGGCAGTTTGTCAGGCGCCATCGGCCCGGTCTTGGCCAGGGCCACAAACAGTTCCACATCCTTTGGCCGCGTTTGCTTGAGCATGAAAGCCCGCAACGGTACCGTCGCCCTGTCCAAGGCCACGGCGCTCGTAATTTGCCCGGCCCGGTACGGCTCCAGCGCATCGCGGTCCACTTTTGTCCAAACCGGCTCCATGATGAAATACGTCAGGAACAAGGACAGCCCGATGATGATCTGGCTGGACGGCGTTCCTTGCAGGGAAAGGGCCGAGCGCACGAAGGAGAGCACAATCACGATGCGCGTAAAACAGGTTGTCAATAGAATGATCGACGGCGCCAGGGTGAGCAAGGTCATGATGATCATGATCTTGATGGCTCCGTCCACATCCCCGCCCTGCGCCCCGCTGTTCAGGCTCAGGCTCAAATTGAAGGCATTGGTATTGGCGAGGGCGTTGGTGGCGGACTGCGCATGGGCGCCCGCGCAAAAAAGCAACTGCCCCAGCAGCAATCCCCGGCGCAACCAGACCCCGCCCCGCAGGCAGCGGCGGAGGGACGGGCAAAAATTGGAATCGGGCGGGTTCATTGCTTCCTGCTCAAGACGTGTTGCAAAACCTCGGTGAAACCCACGCTCGTGCCGCCGGGTTTCGGTTCCTCTTCGTCCGCATCCGGCAGATGGCTGATCAGGGTCACCCCCGCCGGCGACGTCGCCAGCAACAGGCGTTGTTGTTGATAACCCACCACGTAAATGGCCTGCCGCTGTCCCAGCGATTTCGCTTCCAGCAAAGCCAGTTTTGCCCCGCCGTTTTTGCGAATGGCAAATTTCTGCCAGTTGCGGAACAGCCAGACTCCGGCCAAAAACAACGCCACCACCAGGCAAAACGCCCCGCATACCCGCACGACCGACGCCCCCGCATCGGGCAAGGTCGCGGCCTGGGCAGCTCCGGGCGTCTCCCCGGCCGCGTTCAGGACTGTCGAACTGAGGAGGAACAGTCCTGCCGCCATCCGCGTCCCTGTTTTGCGGGAACAGCCGGTCATGGATTGACTCCAAATATCTCGGTGATTTTGATGCCGTAAGAATCGTCCACCACCACCACTTCGCCCCGCGCGATGCGGGTCTGGTTGGCGTAGAGGTCCACCGGCGCCTGCGTTGTCTTGTCCAGTTTGACTATGGAACTGACATTAAATTGCAGGACATCGCGCATGGGCAACTGGCACGAGCCAAGTTCCGCGGTCAGTTTGACTTTGACGCCCAGCAACACTTCGAGGCCTGGAGAGTTTTTTTCGGTTGGTTCCATAATGCTCGCTTACGATTTGATCACTTGGGTCAGTTCCACCGCCCATTGCCCCGATTGCGCTCCGGGGCGCCCGTAAAATTTAAGAGTGTCAGCCACACGCACGTTAATACGTTGCAGATGCTGCGCAGCCAGCGGCAGAACGTCGCCGACTTTCAGCGCCAGGATCTGGCGCGCGGTCAGTTCCAGCCCCTCCCATTCCGCCGTGACCGGAACGCAAACGTCATTAAAGCAGTTGTTCCATTTCAACACCGGCGCAGGAGCGGCCGGCGCGCGCGGCGGCGCTGGAACGGCCGGAGTTGCAGGGATTGCGGGCGTGTCTGCCCCCTGGCAGATCCGTTTGATCAACGGCTCCAGGGCCGCGTAAGGCACGCTCATCTGGATTTGTCCGGTCCGCCCGGCCAATCCGCCTTCCATGGTGATGACCAGCATGACCGTTTCGCCCGATGCCGCCTGAATGTAATCACCCTTGTTTTCGTAGCCCAGTACGACGGGTTTCAATTCCTTGATCGCGGCCCAATGGCGGCACCATTCCTCCATGAAGACTTGCACTGTTTGCTCCAGCAACACCTTCTCGATGTCGCTGATCTCCTGCCCCGGTCCGCAGCCGTGGCCCGGGCCGCCCATCAAACGGTCCATCAGGCAAAAACCAAGCTCGCTCGATATGTCAAGAATGGACACCCCGCGCAAGGGTTCCATCTTGAACAAATTGAAATGGGACGGAACTTTCCAGCTTTCCGCCAGACTTTGGTAAGTGAGGGTCTGCAAGCTGACAATTTTCAACGAAAATTCCAGATGCAAATGAACCGAAATCCGCGCCGCCACCTGCCGCATGATTTCCTCCTGCCGCAAGCGCAATTTGTGCGATTCCAGCGACGACAGGAGCAATGGATTCCGGAAGTCATGGCAGCGCAATGTCCCTTGCCGGGGCGCTTCGCCTTCCGCCAACGCCAGGCCCACGTTGCCTCCGCCTTCAAAAATGGAAGGGGTCGGCTCGGACTGCTCAAGGCGGGCGGTGTCTTCGTTCATGGGCGGAATTTATTGGATAGCCAATTCGGTGATGTAAATTTCCTGCACCAAAGGCGCGCCCAGCGCTTCATTGAACACAGTCATCAACTCCGCCCGGATGACGTTGCGCGCACCGGGCTTTTCCAGATCGGCAATGGTCTTGCTGCTAAGCGTGCTGGTCGCCAGATCCATGAGTTGATCCTTGTTCTCGTCCACCTTGCTTTTAAAGTCCGGGGTGTTCCCAACCAGCGTCACGCTGGTCATCAGGTAACGCGTCCCCATCGTGCCCGCCACGTTCACCAGCATTTTGCTCAACGCCACGGTCACTTTGGCTTTGTCGCCACCCGCCTTTTCCCCTTCCTTTTCGGACCCCGCCGTTTCGGCTGACGCGTTGGAGACCGCTGCGCCGGGCTTGGTCTGGTTCACGGCGCGTTCCAGCTTTGGCAGCAAGACAAGACGCATGGTGGCAAAGGCCAGCATCGGCATGCACACCACGGCGACAATCAGCGGCAGCCACGGTTTGAGACCGCCGCCCGGCGCGGAAACTGCCGCCTTGCCTTCGCCCTTGGCGTCGGCGGCGCCTGCCTTGCCGCTGTCCGAAGCTTTCGCTTCCTCCCGCGTCCGCGGTTGCTCGTTTGGTGTGCTGGCCATATGGGTTTAGCCCTTAACCTTGTTGCAGATTCACCACGGTTTGGAGCAATTCGTTGCTGGTGGTGATGATCTTTGAGTTTGCCTCAAAAGCGCGTTGGGCGGTGATCAGGTTTGTCATCTCGGTCGAAAGATCCACGTTGGAACCTTCCAGTTCGCCTGATTCGATGGTGCCCAAACCGTTGCTTCCCGGCGCGACCGCCGTAGGCGTGGTCGGCCCCGCATTCGCGGTGTTGGAATACAGGTTGTTGCCCACGTTGGTCAGCATGTTCGGATCCTGGAAGTTCTGCAGCAGGACCTGGCCGCAGACAAAGTTCGTGCCGTCGCTTTGAGTCACGGTGATTTGACCCTGTTTGTTAATGGCGTAGGAGGAGATGGGCGAGGTGCTGGTGGAACCGGTGATATTGAGAGTCAGGTTGCCAATGGTGGACAAACTGCTGCTGTTGTAGCCCTGCACGATGTCCCCGTTGGCCGTGACCAACTGGCCGGTCGAGTTCACTGTAAATGAACCGTCCTGTGTGACATACGAGCTGCCTGTGGTCGGATCAACCACCGTGAAAAAACCGGCGCCGGACACGGCCAGATTGCTCGCCACACCCGTGGTAGTCAGCGATCCTTGCGACCAATTGCTGCCCGTGGCAGTTATCTCAACACCCGTGCCGACCTGCATGGCCGGGATGGTGGAAGAACCGCCCTGGACGGTGTTGCAGAACGTGTCGGCAAAACTAACCTCACCGTCTTTGAAACCGGTGGTGTTGATGTTGGCGATATTGTTGCCAATCACGTTCATTTGCTCCTGGAAGTTGTCGAGACCACTGAGGCCTGAACTTAAAGAACTAAGCATATATTTTTTGTGTTAGGGGTTATCGACTGGGTTTACGAGTTACTTGACTGGATTCATGGATTACTGGGATGCGCCGGAACTGGCGGCTGTTTGGGTCGTCGCGGGAGTGATGGAGGACACCTGGCTTAATGAATAATCCTCCCCATTCACTGAAATTTCCGGCGTGCCGGACGATATGTCCACTCCGCTCACCACGCCGCTGACCTGTTGGGCGCTGTTGGCGGCGGAAGCCACATTCACATTCATGCCAATCATTGAATCGGCTTGCAGGGTTTGCATGTAGCCGGCCATGTTGGTGGTTTCCTGCAACGAGCTGAATTGCGCCAGTTGCGCGGCAAAATCGGTGTCGCTCTGCGGGTTCAGCGGATCTTGCGAGGTCATTTGTGTGACCAGCAATTTCAAAAAGTCCGCCTGGTTCAACGTCTGACTGGAACTGGCGGCCGCGCTGTTTGTATTGGAATTAATTGCGGTGGTTGACATAAATATTTCAGGCCCAGGATTCCCATCCCCGCCGGGAAGTCGCCGTGGCTTTTGTTTTACCGGTTGCGAGCGGCGCCGCCATCTCCCCTGCCGGCACCCACTCTTGTTCTGTATCCCGGCTCTGCCGCCGGGAGTTTTGTGACGAACTGTCGAAGGACGAATTCAAAGCGGACGTCCTGGCCGCCGTTTTATTTTCCAGCGGAAGCAGTTGCACGTTTTGCCGGCTGAGGGATTCCTGCAAATCTTTCCAGTGACTCTCCAGCCCGGGCATGGCCCCCCGTTCCAAACTCAGGGTTGCCTCAATCCGCCCGTTGTGACTTGTCAATTGCAAACTCAGCTCGGTCTCCGCATTGGGTTTGAGCGAAACCGCAATGTTATTGATCCCGGACTGTTGCACCATGACAACTTGTTGAGTCACCCAATTTCCCAGACGCTCCACCTGCGCCGCGGCGTGATCGGCGGAAGAAGCCGGGACGGCTGTTGCAACCGCCCCCAAAGTGGTCTCCGCCGTTTTGGCCGCCATGTTGATGACAACGGACGACGCCGATATCACATTCCCGGAGGTTGACGGACCAGAATCGGAATCGACGGCCAAATTATCCGACGCTTTGACAGAAACGCCAGCCAGCCAGGGTGCCCCCGGCATTTTTTGCGCGGCAAGCCCGGCAATTTCGTCCTTTTCTGGCGTCGATTTCATCTGTTGGCCATTTAAAGCACTCACCGTGCCATCAATCTCAACGCCGGCCATCGCCGGTGTGATGGAAAGATCCGCCGCTGGCGCCTGCGGCAAAGATGTCGTTGTTACCTCCGGCGATGCCGCCTGACCGTTCGCGTGATCCGTTCCTCCTGCCACTGCGCTGGTTTCCTTTGCCTTCCCCTGTGCAGGCAGGGATGCAGCCGGCGCCACTTTGGCGGCAGGTTTAACTTCCGAATCGTCCGTGACGCGCGGCGGATTGGCCATCTTGCCCGCGACATCCGCATCGCTCCGCGTGGATTGGGATCGGCTCGCCTGGACTTCGCGCCCGGATACGGTTGTTTTGGTCATGGCCGCATTGGAAACCAACGACGGTTGAGCGGGGACAGGCGCGGAAACCGCCGCCGCAAGAACATCGGACCCCGCCGCATCGCCCGGCAAATTAAGTGACGGCGTTGGTGTTTGCGCCGGAAGCGGAGCATTGTCGGCAATTTCGGCCACCACCGGCGCGGACGGAGAATCCGCCGACTCGTCTTGCTGAACGGCGGGCGCACTGGGTTTGCCGGCCAACCCGACCTGTTCCTGTTGCACGACGGTCACGGCAGGTTTGCTCGCTGACTCGTCCTGCCGGACGGGGGGCGTGATGGAAATGGATTCGCTCGCAACCTCGTCTTGCTGAACATCAGGCGCAACAGGTTTGTCTGTCGATTCATTCTGTCCCTGCCGAATAGCGGATGCGGCAGGTTCGTTCGCCAACGCGCCCTGTTGAACGGTTGTCGTAATGGAAATGGGTTTGCTCACCAACTCGCCTTGTTGAGCAACAGACGCGGTGGATTCGTCCACCAATTTGTCTTGCTCGGCGGGCGCAACCGGTTTGCCGGCCAACCCGACCGGTTCCTGTTGCACGACGGCCACGGCAGGTTTGCCCGCTGACTCGTCCCGCTGGACGATGGTCGCAGTGGAAATGGATTTACTGACCGCCCCGTCTTGCTGAACGGCAGGCGCGGCAGGTTTATCTGCCAATTCGCCTTGCCCCTGCTGAGCAGCGGATACAACAGGTTGATCTGCCGATCCGTCCTGTTGGACGGTTGTCGTAATGGATATGGGTTTGCTCACCAACTCGTCTTGTTGAGCAACAGACGCGGTGGATTCATTCACCAATTCGTCTTGCTCGGCGGGCGCAGCCGGTTTGCCGGCCAACCCGACCGGTTCCTGTTGCACGACGGTCACGGCAGGTTTGCTTGCTGACTCGCTCTGTTGGACGACGGTCGCAGTGGAAATGGATTTACTCGCCAACTCGTCTTGCTGAACGGCAGGCGCGGCGGGTTTGTTTGCTGATCCGTCCTGTTGGACGGTGGTCGTAATAAAAATGGATTTGCTCACCGACTCGCCTTGTTGAGCAACAGACGCGGTGGATTCGTTCACCAGTTCGTCTTGCTCGGCGGGCGCAGCCGGTTTGCCGGCCAACCCGACCGGTTCCTGTTGCACGACGGTCACGGCAGGTTTGCCCGCCGACTCGCCCTGCTGGATGACGGTCGCAGTGGAAATGGATTTACTGACCGGCCCGTCCTGCTGAACAACAAACGTAGCGGGTTCATTTGCTGACCCACCCTGTTGGACGATGGTCGTAATAGCAATGGATTTACCCGCCAACCCGTCTTGCTGAACCACAGGTGCGGCAGGTCTATCTGCCAATTCGCCTTGTCCCTGTTGAGCAGCGGACGCAACAGGTTTATCCGCTGATCCGCCTTGTTGGGCGGTTGTCGTAATGGAAATGGGTTTGCCCGCCAACCCGTCTTGTTGAACGACAGACACGATGGATTCATTCACCAACTCGTTCTGTTGAATCGCGGGCGCAACGGGTTTGCCCGTCAATTCACCCTGTCCTTGTTGAACAGCGGGCGTGGTGGATTTACTCGCTGACTTGCCCTGTTGGACGGCGGGCGTGATGGAAACGGATTCGCCCGCTGACTCGCATGGTTGAACGACGGACGCAATGGATTCATTCACCAACCCGCTCTGCCCCTGCTCCACAGCGGCAAGTGCGGTGGATTTACCCGTCAACTCACTCTGTTGAACGGCAGGCGCAATAGAAATGGATTTGTTCGCCAAGTTGCCCTGTTGAACAGCGGACACGGTGGCAACCTTCGATTGCGCCAGTTTTTTTGGAGATGCGGATGTTGTCCGCAAAGCCGCAGGCGCGCCCGCAACGGTTGCGTTTTTGGAAGTGGCGGCGGCGGAAGATGGCGGATTGAAAATATTCTGCCGATAAAATGCCGCCCGGCCCGTCACGCCTCCCGCGATTGGCTGCGCCACAATGGATGGCGACGCATCCTGGCCGGACGATGACACATCCGGGGAAACTGTTGCGCCACCGGTTGATTTTGCCAAATCATCGCGAGTCGCATGCGACATCACGCTCAAAAAATCCTCCAAGGCCGCAGCCGCCGCTGCGGGCGTTACCGCAATCAAGGCGAAGACACCTCCCGCCAAGGCCGGCGAGGTCGTCGCGCCGCCCACAGAGGAATGATCCATCATTTGGGAGAGGGGGTGGAGTTGCGGAATGAAGCCAGGCGAAGCCGGTCGGAGAGAGCAGCGGCGCGTTTGGCTTGAGTCTGGCCCATCTTGGCCATGGCTTCCAAAACGACGGCTGTTTCCGTGTCCTTCATAAAAACCATTATTTTGATTATCCCCACATCATCCATTTCCTGGATAATCTTGGCCGCGCTGGCCGGGTCCATGTTCGCATAAACCTTGGCCAATTTTTTCAAATTGGCCGTTTCCTCCACTCCGATGCGCAACACATTTTGATCAAAATCCACCTGCAATTGCCGGACGGACTGCGTGACCAGATTCATTTCCGCCTGCTCCGCCTGCAACCGGACGGCGAGGTCGCTGAGGTCCTGCTCTTTTTTGGAGAGCGCGGCTTTTTCCGTCTTCAGTTCGGCCATGAGTTGATCCGCTTCCGGGTTGATAAAATCCCATGAAGGCCCCAGGCGTTTTCCGGTCGAAACAACCTCGGGCGCGGGCTTGGGCAGCGGCGGGGTTTTCCAGAACATCACCATGGCGCCCAGGTAAATGAGGACGCTGACCAGCGATGTCATCCAAGGGGTGGTAAGCAGTTTGATCATAGGGAATTTTCCGCTTGTTTCCAGGCGAAGATGGATTTGCTCCTGCGCCCGGCCATCTCATCCAGGTTCTTCTGTTCGGCGCGCGCCTGCTCGTGCTCGTAACCGGCCTTTTGTTTGTCAAAAAATTTATCCACAATCTCCCGTTGCTGGCGCGCCTGCAACATGACATGCAGCTCCGCGTTCACCCGGCGTTCCGCGTTTTCCAGCGCGCGCGCGCATTCGTCGCGGCGTTGCATCAGCGAACTTTCATAAACCCGGGTTTGGACGGCCTTCGCCGCCGTGCAACCGCCGGACATCTGGCCGCGCAACATCTCCCGGCACGCGCTCAAATCCCGGCCGACCCGTTCGAGATTTTCCACCGCCTGATGGCGGGCGAGCAGGCTTTGCGCATATTTTTCCATGGCCCTCTGCTCCTGCCGCCGGCGCAAGGTGGCCACGGATTCCAAGGTGAAGTGAAAAGGTTTCATGCGCGCTTAAATTGTTTTCCGTCCGCCGGCCATCACAGGCTTGGGAGAAGGCAGGGGCGTCGCCAGCGTCTTCTCCAACAGCGACCAGGTCTGCGGGATGGAGAATCCGTCTTCCACCGCCTGGTTCAAAAATGTTTTCAACGGCTCGTGCAGATGGATGCTCTGATCAATCACCGGATTGGTTCCGGCGGGATAGGCGCCAATGTTGATCAAATCCTGATTCTTGCGATACGTGGCCATGGCCTGACGGGCGCGGGAAAGCAATTGCTGTTGTTGGGCGGTGGCCAAATCCCGGGTCAAACGGCTGACGCTTTCCAGCACATCAATGGCCGGATAATGGTTTTGCGTGGCCAACTCGCGAGTCAACACAATGTGACCGTCAAGAATGGAGCGAACCGCATCGGCAATGGGATCGTTCATGTCGTCGGCTTCGACCAGGACGGTGAACAAACCCGTGATTGAGCCTGTCTCCCCCGCTCCGGCGCGCTCCAACAAGCGGGGCAGGAGCGAAAAAACGGACGGCGTGTAACCGCGCGTGGCGGGCGGTTCGCCCACCGCCAGCCCGATTTCGCGTTGCGCCATGGCAAAACGGGTCACCGAATCCATCATCAACAAAACATTCTGGCCGGCGTCACGAAAATGTTCGGCAATGGCCATGGCCACGAACGCCCCCTTCAAACGCGCAATGGCCGGCTGGTTGGAGGTGGCCACCACCACAACCGATTTGCGGCGGCCCGCTTCGTCCAAATCCTTTTCCAAAAACTCGCGCACTTCGCGACCGCGTTCCCCGATCAAGGCGATGACGTTGACGTCCGCCTCGGCCTGGCTGGCGATCATGCCCAGGAGGGTCGATTTGCCCACGCCGCTGCCCGCAAAAATACCAAGACGCTGGCCCCGTCCGCACGGGGTGAAAGCGTCAATCGCCTTGATTCCGGTGCGAAAAGGCTGACCGATGCGTTGCCGTTTCAGCGGGTGCGGCGGGGGCTGATTCAAGTTGACCGACGCATCCTCTTCAATCGGGCCTTTGTCATCCAAAGGTTCGCCCAAACCGTCGATGACGCGGCCTTTCAGCGTCTCGCCCACCGGCACTTGCAGGGTGGTGCCCAAGGCAATGACTTCGCTGCCCGGATGAATGCCATTCACCTCGCCCAGCGGCATGAGTAATACGTGGTGATCCTTGAAACCTACAACCTCGGCCAGCGTGTAACCGTCGTGGCGGGCGGATTCGATCCGGCAAATCTCCCCGACAGAGGCGAGGGGGCCTTCGGACTCAATGACCAAACCGATAAGCTGGACGACCCGGCCGTGACTGCGCACCACCCGCGTGGTCTGGGCGCGGCGGAGAAGGCCTTCAATGCGGTTGACAGAATCGGTCAGGCAGGATGCGCTCATGCGAGGAGGGATTTTTTCAAGAGATCAAATTTTGTTTCGCGCCGGCTGTCCACCGTGCCAAAACGGGTCTCAACCAGGCAGCCGCCGCGGCTGACTTCGGTCGAACTGAGGAAACGGAAATCACGCTTGGCGTTGGGTGAGGTCAGCAAAGCCGAACCGGCGCTTTGCACCAGTTCCAAGTCGGCCGGATGCAAACGCACCGTGATCTGGGTCGAACCTTCCACGTGGCCCAGCGCGTCGCGCACGGCGGCTTCGACCATGGGGGCGGAAATGGGCATGTCGGAAACGAGTTTCCGGGCCACTTCCATGGCGAGGGAAATGACCGTGTCTTCGGTGTCGCGCACCACTTGCGGGACGGCGCCGCGCATCGAGTTAAGCACGCCTTGCAACACTTCCTGCAATTCCCCGCGTTGTTTCAGCAATTGCTCGCTCACCAATTTCTCGCCATCGATCCGTCCCTTGTCGTATCCCTCCTGCCAGACCCGCTGCCGCTCGGATTCGGCGGCCTGCGCCGACGTCTCGGGACCGGCCAGGCGAACATCGCGCAAGGGCGCTTGCAAATGAATCTGTTGAGACCAGGGGTTCATCGCCATGACATCCTCCGCGCCCGCAGACAGCCCGGGCCGGCCAGCAGGAGCATCGCGCTATCCAGTTTCATAAAAGGGTTTTAGTTATTGGATTTGCCGCGGGTCATCCAGGTGCGGACGGCTTGACCCATGTTCGCCGGATTTTCGCGGATCAATTGGTTCAGCACCTCGACCGTGACCACTCCGCCCCTGCCATTGCCGAAACCGTTGCCGTTGCCATTGGCGCCGCCGTTCCCGTTGGCGCCGCCATGGCCGTTACCCAGAGGCACGCCGATGGGGATGTCATCCGTCTTGGCGCTTTTGAGCAGGCGCAGGAACATGACGATCACCCCGATGGCCAGCCCGATGTAAACGACCTTGGGCACGAGATCCATCAGGAATTGATGTTTGTCCTGCTGTTCCAACTGCTGGGTGATTTCAGCCGCGCCCTGATCGCTGAACGGCATCTCTTCCAGGGTGATTTCATCTTTGCGCGCCGGATCGGCTTCCTGGATGCCGAGCGCGCTGCGCACGATGCTTTTGAGCTTGTCCAGTTCCTCGGCGGAACGCTTCACCGGTTTGCGGTTCGCGCCGGCGCCTTCCACTTTTTGCGCGATGAAAACCGCGCTGGAGATGCGTTTCACTCCGCCGGCGGTTTGAAGCATGTTGCTGGTAATTTTGTCTATCTCGAACGTGCTGGTCGTGACTTTCTTATGGGTGTGGGAATTGTTGACAGGCTGGCTGGACGAATTGGTGTTTCCTTCCGGGCTGTTGGCGGCAAGGCCCGGCGATCCGCCGGCGTTCGCGGTGTCGGTGTCCGAAGTCTCATCGTTGATCGTGCTGGAACGCGCCACCTGGCTGTCCGGATCAAACTTTTCCTCCGTCCGGGTCATCGAATCCCAATTGAGATCGACGGCAACGCGCACCACCGCCTGGCCGGGGCCAAGCACCTTTTCCAACATGCCCTCAGCCTTCTTGGTCAGGTACTGCTCATAATTGCGGCGCGCCGCGAGCTGGTTGCCGGACATGCCGGCAATGGAATCGTTTTCCTGATTCTCGGAAAGGACGTTGCCCTGGTTGTCCACCACGGAAACATTGTTGGCCTGGAGTCCCTCCACGCTGTTGGCCACCAAAAACTGGATCGAGCTGACTGCGGGCGGCGGCAACTGCGCATTGCCCTTCACCCGGACAAAAACCGACGCGGTGGGTTTGCGGAGATTATCGGTCAGGAGCCGGTTTTCGGGCATGACAATCATCACGCGCGCGGACTCGACCTGGTCAAGCTGGCTGATGGTGCGGGCCAATTCCCCCTGGATGGCGCGGGCGTAATTGGCGCGCTGAACAAAATCGGAAAGACCAAAACTGGCCTTGTCAAAAATTTCAAACCCGACGCCTTCGCCGCGAGGGATGCCTTTGCTGGCCATCTGCATGCGGAGTTGATAGACCTTGTCCGCCGGCACCATGATGGCGTTGCCGCCGCGTCCGATCTGGTAAGGCACCTTGGCTTCATCCAGCGCGGCAATCACCTTGGCCGCCTCGCCTTCGTCCAATTTGCCGTAAAGAAGGGAGTAATCAACCCGGCTGGAAAAAAAGGCCACCGCGCCCAGGCCGCCCAACACAATAATCGTCGCCATGATGACGCTGACGCGTTGATTGAAGCCGAGCTGCTGCCATATGCCCGCCAACTGGCGCAAAGTCTGCGAAAGGTTGTGTTTCATGAAATGAAAGCGCCGGCGTCAACCGCCGGAAAAGGGAAATGAATGGTTGGGTGGTGGTTGATCATATTTGCATGCGCATCAATTCCTGATACGAATCCAAAACTTTGTTGCGCACCTCGATCATCATCTGGAAGGAAACGTTGGCTTCCTCCATCGAGATCATGGCCTGGTGCAGGGAGACTCCTTGCCCGCTCATCATGCCGGTCAGGGCATTTTGAGCCGCAATTTGCTTGTCGTTGACCTCGCCGACAAAATCGTCCAGCAAATTTTGAAAATTGCCGGCAGACGAAGCGCTTGCGCCCGTGACCGATTGCGGCGCATCGGAACTGAGCGTCTGCAACTCCGCCGGGGAGATGGACGGCGCGGCGGAGCCGGACAGCGCCGTGGCGGACTTCGTCAGCGTGGCTGACGGGTCGGTCAACGGGCCGCCCGCCATCATTTTCAATGCTGAGAGTGCGTCCATGTGGAAATAAAATTTCTATCAATGCTTGCCTATGGATAAATCCTGCATGGCCATGGAACGGGCATTCTTGATCACGGCCAGATTGGCCTCGTAAGAACGCGAACTGGCAATCATATCCACCATCTCCTCGTGAATATCTATATTGGGCATCGCCACCATCCCCTGGGCATTGGCTTCGGGATGGGTGGGGTTATAGACCATGCGAGGCGGACTGGTATCCTTGGCAATGCGAACGATTTGCGTGGTCTGCGGCACGGCGCCGGCGCTGGCATCCTGCTGCGCCTTCAAGACGGATTCAAAAACCACCTGCTGGCGTTGATAAGGCTTTCCGTCCAGTCCCTTGGTGGTGTTGACGTTGGCAATGTTTTCCGAAATTATGTCCATGCGGGTCTGCTCGGCGTTCAAGGCGGACGCCGTGCTGTCAACTCCGGAAAGTAAGGAGATCATAAATTAATTAATCTTTGCCGGTTATCGCCATGTTCATCTTGGAAAGCGCGTTGCTGACCAGCAACGTTTCCATCGAGTGTTCCACCACGTTTTGGTTCATTTTCAGCATCTCTGTTTCCAATTGAACCGTGTTGCCATCGGCGCGCCCCGAAACCGCCTGGGTATCAACCGACAATTGCGGCTGCAACGCGCTCAGTTGCGCCATATCCTTGCCCGCCACCGCTTGGCTCAACTCGGTTTCAAAGGACTTGGAAACATCCAATCGCTTATAATTGGGCGTTTCCACGTTCGCGATATTGCTGGCAATGGCCTCCTGACGCAGGGCGGAAACGTCCAGCATCTTTTTGGCCGCCATGTAATACGGATCACTGAAAATCGCATCAATCATACCCAAAATTCTTCCAACTTTTAGCAGAGGCCGTGCCAGCGCCAAAAAGGGCCAAAAACGGTCGTTTAACCGCTTCCGGGCGATGAGGTGGGGAAATTATTGCCAACAATCGAAAAAACGGCAGGCAGGAATGACCCATTCCGCTGAAAACGTCGAGGGAACCTTTTTCGCTTGGGTCGGCCGCAAAATTCCTTCAACATCCGCCGGATGAACCTGTGGCTTGAAGCGATCCTTGCGGCATTGTTCGCCGCCACGGGCGCGTTGCTCGGATATTTGTTCTCGCGCCTCCCCAAACCCTACTGGATGCTCGGTTATTTCATCCCGCTCAGCCTGATTTTGATTTACCGCGTCGCCCTTTTCTGTCCGGCTTTGGCTTTTTTGCCGCCAGCTTCGTGGATGATGATTGGATTGCGGAAATTCGCCCTGCTCGGTTTCGTTGCGACCATGGTTTTGACCGCGCCGCTTTCGCGGTTGCCGCGGAAACGGGATCGCCTCCTGGTCGGCCTGCTCATGGCGGTGTTCGTTGCTGTCAAGTCAGTGTGGCCTTTCCTTGCGCCCCTGGCCAACCACCAGCAATTGGCGCATCTCCAAACGCGCGTCAGCTCAGACGGGGTTTGCCGGCAAACCACCGATTACACCTGCGGGCCGGCTGCGGCCGTGACTGCTTTGCGCAAACTCGGCCTGCCGGCCGACGAGGGGAAACTTGCCCTTCTTTCCCATACGAGTTCGACCACGGGAACCGAGCCGGACATTCTGGCCGAGGTGTTGCAAAAGGAATATCGGAAGGACGGTTTAACGGTCGAATACCGGGCTTTCAAGGATCTGTCGGAGTTAAGGCAGGCCGGGCTGACCCTTGCGGTGGTCAAATTCGATTTTCTGGTTGACCATTTTGTCGCGGTGCTTGAGGTCACGGACGCCGAAGTGATCGTGGGCGATCCGCTGAACGGCTTGGACAGGATGACTCACGACGAATTTCGCAAAAAATGGCGTTTTTGCGGCGTGGTTTTAAAACGGCAGTCGTTAAAAAATGGGACGGCTCAGGCAGGGGCGGCGCCTTTGCGGCACAGCGTGTTGAATAATTCGCGGGCGGAAGGAATTTTGAGCAGCCAGCCCAGCGCCATGTAGGCAATGGAGGCTGCGGTCATGGGCAGGAAGACCTCGCCCAATTTCCGGGGCAGCGTGGCGTGGCCAAAATAGGCGTCCCAAACCTGGCGTCCCCCCCAAGCCAGCAAGGCGGCCACCAAGGCGGCCAGGGCGAGACGGGGCAGTTGCCGCACCAGTTCCGCCATATCCAGCGTCCGCAATTTTTTGCGCAAGGCATAGACAAGCAGGCAGAAGTTGCAGGTGGCGCTAAGGCTGTTGGCCAGACCGAGCGCGCCCGGGCCAAGCTTCAATCCATATAGGAAAAACACCGTGAAAAGCAGGTTCATCACCAGGCAAAAAACGCTGATCCGCATCGGCGTTTTGATGTCGCCCAAGGCGTAGAAGGCCCGCGCATAAATATTGACGAGCGAAAACGCAATCAGGCCGGGCACAAGGAAGACGAGGGCGAAACTGACTTGCTGGGTGGAATAGGCGTCGAATTTGCCGCGTTCGAACAGGAGGCGGACAATCGGTTCGGCAAGGGTGAGCAGCAAAACGGACGCGAGGAGATTGACAAACACCAGATGAGCGGCCCCTTGCCGGAGGGTGGCGCGGAATTGGACGAAATTCTTCTCCATCGCCATCCCGGCCAGGGTGGGCAAAAGGAAGGTGGCGAGCGATAAGCCAAAGACACCCTGGGGCAGTTCCATCAAACGCGCGGCCACGAAGAATTGGCCGACGATGCGCGCACTCTGGCCAAAGGCGAGGGTTTGGGTGAGGTAGATATTGATTTGATAGGCGGCCACGCCGACGATGCCGGGAATCATTTTGGCGATGACTTCGCGGACGACGGGTTCGTGCCACGGCGTGACCCAATGATAGCGGAAGCCTTCCCTGTGCAAGACCGGCAATTGAAAGACGGCCTGGATCACCCCCGCCACCAGCACGCCGATGGCCAGGGCAAAAATCTGCGTCTCCAGCCTTTGCCCCATGTGGGGAGCGAGCAGCACGACGGAGGCGATCATGACAACGTTCAAAATAGCCGCGCCCAGGGCCGGGATAAAAAAATGGCCGCGCGCGTTGCACATGCCGATCAAAACCGCGCCGACGCAAGCCGCGATCATGTACGGAAACATGAAGCGCAGCAATTCGAGCATGAGGCGGGTTTCGGGTTTCCATGAGCCCCAGAGCAACAAGAGGGAAACAACGCCCATCACCAGCAGAACCACGGCGCCCGACACGAGAAGGAGGGCGGAAAGGACGGCGTTGGCGGCGCGCCACATGGCGGCTTCGCCCTCATTTTTTTCACGCGCCTTGAAAACGGGGATGAACGCGGCCGTCAAGGCCCCCTCCCCCAGCAGGCGTCGGAACAGATTCGGCATCGAAAAGGCATAAGTGAACGCGCCGTAAACCAGGCCGGTGCCCATGAACGCGGTATAGACCTGTTCCCGAACCAGCCCGAGAATACGGCTGGTCAGTGTGGCCGCCCCGATACTCCCCGATGATTTCAACATCTGCGACATTTCAAATTAGCACAAAGCCGCCGTAAGAAGACTCTGATTGCCCTGCCATTGACAACAAATAAAAACGGGCTGGGGGTTTGAAGGTGCGGCAGTGATGCTCCGCAGAACCCTAACTCGATCGAAAGTCCGGCAAGAAGTCAGTATTCACTTTCACCGTTTTGTCCATGTCATTGCCAAGGATGTCCTCCCAAACGAGTTTCATCCGCGCGACGGTGAGCGGGTTTTGAGCCGCCGCCGGGATCTCGTTGCGTTCTGCCATAGGTGGAATGTGACAGAAAAACCGGCCACGGGGCAAGCGCGGGAGTCGAAAGCAAAGGTAGAAATTGGGACGGTAGAAAACAGAAACAGATCGAGTTACGGCTCGACAGAGATGCAACTTCCGAAACGGCAGAAGGCCGTCTCCCCATCTACCGGGATGATTTGGCAGCCTGCCGGGGCGTGGGCCACTCTTCCCCTATCTGGCGAAGGTGTGGGTTCCGGAGCCGATTTGATCAAGGTAGATGTGGTCGCCTTCAACGCGGGCTTTGACGGGGTGGCCGTCACAGGTGACGGGGGCGGACGGGTTGCCCAGGGATGGCAGGACCACTTCGGCGGTCGTGTTGGCCGGGATCGACACAGTCAGGTGAAAATAACTCCGGGCAGGACCGCGGTCGAAGGAGACGGCGATGGGTCCCCGGATGGTGGGGAGCAGGACTTTGGCTTGTTCCAGATTGCCGGGACGGGGTTCGATGAGAACCTTGCCGAAACCGGGTTGCAATGGCTCAATGCCCATCAGTTTGCGGGGGATGATCTGCACCGGGGCGGTGCTCCAGGCGTGAGTCCAGCCTTCGTTTTGCTTGTATTTGACATCCCAGGCTTCGGTCGTGACGGTGGAACCGGCCCGGATCATGTTGAGCCAACTGCGGTCGCTGTCGGAGGTCATCAGGTCCAGCGCGTATTGGTCTTCGCCGGCGTCGTAGAGACTTTCCAGCAGGTAGATGGACGGATAAACGCTGCAAGCCATGCCGCGGGATTTGAGGAATTTGATCACGGAGGCGCGGTGTTCGTCCGGCACAAGGCCAAAGGCAAGGGCAAAAAGACTGGCATGGAATGAAGCGTGGCTGGTTCCGATGCCGTCAATATAAATGCCGCGTGACGGGTCGAAAAATTTCTCGTTAAACGCCTTTTTGAACCGTTCGGTCTCTTTCTGACAAAAGGCGGCGTCGTCCGGTTTGTTGAGGGCGGATGCGATTTTTCCCATCAAGACCATGGCGCGGTAATGGAAGGCGTTCACAACCGAGTTGACATCGCAGAAGACAAAGCCGTCGTTCTCGCCGGGCGGCCAGTCAACAATATCCCTCATCGGCACGTTGAGGTGGTCGGCCTTTTTGAAGGCGGGGGTCAGCCGTCCGGTCCGGGTGCTGACCAGTCCGTCGTGTCCAGTCAGGGCGAGCAGGGTTTTGGGTTTCAGTTCGTTGAAATAATCGGAGATGAACTTGGTATTGCCGGTGTAAAGATAATCGGCGTAGGCCATGAAGACGCAATGCGGAGACCATTCCGTCGGCCAACTGGTGTGGTAGATCATGTTTTCGGCGCTGTAACGGGCGATGGCAAATTCGCGGTCAATGGCGTAATGGCTGATCTGCTGGATATAGGTATCCGCCTCGTAAAGCATCCGCTCGCGCTCGCTGCCGGCATAATCGCCGTTGAAGGTGTTGACCTTGATCGAATATTTGCAAAGGTCGTAAACCTGATCGAGCGCCGCGCTGGAGGAGACGAAGGAGGAGGACGAATCATCAAACTCAATGTTCAAGCGAAGCTGTTGCGCATCGTTCACCGCGACTTTTTCCGAGCCGGGAAGAACCTGGCAGTAGCGGTAAGGGATGACTTCCGGCATTTGGCGCGGCAGGGCCTGGCTATACGGGTAGTGAGGCACGAAACGCGGGATGGGAACCGAATAGGCATGTTTGCCGGGCCGGAGAGTCAGAGGAAACACGGCGTGAATAATGCCGCCGCCAGGCTTTTGCTCCACGGCACTGCCCCGGTTTTTTTCACCGACGGCGATATTGACGACACACTGGTTTGTGGCGGGATCGCGCGGTTGCCAGGTCAGGGTCAGGTCGAGCGCGGCGAAGGCTGCCCGTCCGAAATCAATGAAGGTTGAGCCGTCCGGATTCGGCGTTATTTTCTCCGGGGCCATGGGGTGATAAGCCACGGGAGACCGGTCTTCAAACGTCCACGTCAATTTTCCCGACTCATCGGGGATTTGGACCCACCGGCTTTCGCCCGGCCAGGAACGGTGCCGGTTAAATTCGCCGGTATTGAAGCGTTGCGGCTGGCTAAAAGGAGAAGGCCGGTCGGCGCTGTCCCACGTCCGGACTTTCCACCAGTAAGAAGTCGAGGGGTGGAGAGACGCCCCCCCATAATTCACATTGATCGACTGGCTGGATGCGATTTTCCCGGAATCCCACAAGTCGCCCTTGTCCCCGGCCAGATTTTCAAGGCTGGACGCGACCAGGATTTGGCAGGCCGACTGCATCTCGTCCGGCTGGCTGGAATTGACAATCCAGCCGAAGTCCGGTTTGGGATCGGTGATCAGGCTTTTTTCGGGGTGGGTCAAAAGATTGCAAAGCAACCCGCCGGGGGCGTTTTGGGCCATTCCAGGCAGACAGGCAAAGCATACGCAACCGGCGACAAAAAAGGCGGCGGCTTTGAGTTGATTCCGTTTTGTGAAGAACATCTTGTGTAACGTATTCAATAAGCAGGACGGTATCAACAACCATGAGGATACAACTTTCCTCCCTTTTGACTTTCGGGGCGGATTCCCCTAGTCTGTCAGCCGCATGAACGTGTTCTCGCATCGCGACCAGGATTTTGACGACCAAATCAACCGTCTGCTTGCGCCATCCAGCTTGTTCGATCCGGCGATTGAACGGCAGACGCAAAGCATTATTGATGCGGTGCGGACGCGGGGCGACGCGGCGCTGGCGGAATTGACGGAACGGTTTCACGGGCCAAAACTTTCGCCGGACAACTTTGCCGTCTCGCAGGCGGAATGTCTGGCGGCGGCGGTGCAAGCCGATCCCGAATTGCGCGCAGCGGTGGCGGAGACGCACAAGAACGTGACCGCCTTCGCCAAACGCTCGCTACGCAAAGATTGGTCCATGCACAACAGCCACGGCGCGATGGTTGGCGAAAAGTTTGACCCCTTCGGCCGGGTTGGAATGTATATTCCGGGCGGGATGGCGCCCCTGGTTTCGACGGCGTTGATGACCATACCGCTGGCCCGCGCGGCCGGGTGCCGGGAAATCGTGGTTTGCACGCCGTGCGACCGCGCCGGACGGATCAATCCGGCGGTGTTGTATGCGGCCAAGCTCGCCGGGGCGACGGAGATTTACCGCATCGGCGGCGCGCAGGCGATTGCAGCCATGGCGCTGGGAACGCCGGCCATCACGAAGGTCAACAAGATTTTTGGGCCGGGCAACGCCTATGTGGTGGCGGCCAAGCGGTTGTTGTTCGGTTATGCCGCGATTGATTTGCTGCCGGGACCGAGCGAATTGCTGGTTTTGGCGGATGACAGCGGCGACGCGGTCTGCATTGCGGCCGATCTTCTGGCGCAGGCGGAACACGGTTCCGGCCTTGAACGGGTCTGGTTTTTGACGACATCGGGCAAGCTCCTGAACGCGGTGAAGAAGGAGATTGCGCGGCAATCACCCTTGGCCGGGCGCGCGGGATTGATCAAGCCGGTGCTGGAGCGCAACACCTGGTTGATCGAAGTCGCCGATCTGGCGCAAGGGATCGATCTGGCCAACCGGCTCGCGCCCGAACATTTGGAAATCGTGACGAAAAACGCGGCCAGGGTGGCGCAAAAACTGACGACAGCCGGCGCCCTGTTCCTCGGAGTCTGGTCGCCGACCGTGCTGGGCGATTACGTGGCCGGGCCGAGCCATACCCTGCCGGCAGGCGGGACGGGCGCATCCTTCGCCGGGTTGACCGTGGATCAATTTCAACGGCGGACGAGTTTGGTGTCCTACACCAGGCCGGCGCTGAAAAAAGCGATGAAAACCGTGAAAAAGTTCGCCGAGCTGGAAGGGCTTGACGCGCACGGCAGATCGGCCGAATTGCGCTTGAAAGCCCGGCGCTGAAAAGTTCGCGCCCGGCCCCAAACGGATATAGCTTATTATGGTCATGAACGTGTCCAGCCTCATTTTGGCTTCAATTTCACCTCGCCGCGCCGATCTATTGCGGGAGTTCAAGTATGAATTCAGCGTCGTGCCGAGCGGGGCGGAGGAAATTAACTTCAAAAATTTGAGCGCGGGCGAACTGGCGCGATTGAACGCTTTTCGCAAGGCGCAGGCCGTCTCAAAAAAACATCCGGACGCCGTGGTTCTGGGAGTGGACACGGTGGTGGTTTTCGGCCGGGAAGTTTTCGGCAAGCCGGCCGACGCCGCCGATGCGGAGAGAATGGTGATGGCCTTGCAAGGGCAAACGCACCAAGTCGTGACCGGAGTCTGCCTGATCCATTTGCAATCGCGCCACCAGAGGCTTTTTTACGAGCAGACCGACGTGACCTTTCGGAAGATGACCCCGGCCCAAGTGCGGCAATATCATGCCAAAGTGAACCCGCTGGACAAGGCGGGGGCGTACGGGATTCAAGAAAAGGGCGTGACGGTGGTGGAATCGATAGCCGGCTCGCGCAGCAACGTGGCGGGACTGCCGATGGAGCGGCTGCAAGCGGAACTGGCAAAGTTCGGAATTCACCCGCCGGCGGGCCGCGCCTAAACTCCCGGCCTGAAGGCCGGAGCCTGTCAATGCAACACCCAACCCGGCCCGGTTGTCCGGGGAAAACAGCGCGATGCAAAAATACTGGCACGTCATAAAAATCGGTTTTGCCAACACCCTGGTCTATCGCTTCAATTTTTTCTTCCGCGCCGTGTTCGGGCTGGTTCCGTTGCTGGCGACGATTTATCTGTGGCGCGCCGTTTATCACGGACAAAACAAGGACGTGGGAGGCTACGGTCTGGCCGGGATGATTTCGTATTACCTGATCATCACGATTGTTGACACGCTCACGGCGGTGGCGGAGGACGACTGGCAGATCGCGGCGGACATCAAGGATGGGAACATCAGCCAATTCATGCTCAAGCCCATCAATTACCTGGGCTACCGGCTGTGCCTGTTTTTTTCCGGGCGGATCATGTTTGCGTCCATTTCGATTCTGCCGGTGGGGATGTTCATATATTGGTGGCGCCAATATTTTGTCGGGCCGGACAGCGGGGCGGCCCTGGGAATGTTTTTGATCTCCACCGTAATGACCGGGCTGCTGCAATTTTTCATATCGTTCACCCTGGCGCTGCTCTCGTTCTGGCTGCTGGAAGTTTCGACCATCATCTTCATGTTTTTTGCGGTGGAATACATTGCCGGCGGCCATTTGTTTCCGCTGAACATCCTGCCGGCGGCGGTGGCGCGCTTTTTGGACTACACGCCGTTCCCGTATCAACTCTATTTTCCGGCGGGCATTTACCTGGGCCAGATCAAGGGGGCGGCGCTGGCGCGCGGGATGTTGATCCAAACCGGCTGGGTGCTGTTTTTTTACGGGCTGTCGGTGGTGATATGGCGGCGCGGCATCCGGAAATATTCGGCGGCAGGCGGTTGACCCATGAAAATATCCCTTCGCAACCTCTACGCAGTGGCACGGCATCACGCCTTGATTTACGCGGCGCTTTGGCGGAATTCCGTGGCGCGGGAGATGAGTTTCAAGAGCAATTTCCTGCTTTGGATCGTGGTTGAACTGCTCTGGTTCGCGCTGCAAATCGGTTTCATCGGCGTGATCTATCTTCATACCGACCACATAGCAAGCTGGAGCAAATGGCAGGTGATCCTGCTGGTGGGGGCGAGCCACTTCATCCAGCAGATTTTCCAGGCGTTCTTCCTCACGAACTGCACGCAACTTTCCGAGTTGATCCGGACCGGGCGGCTGGATTTCATGCTGCTGCTGCCGGTCAACTCGCGATTTCTGGTTTCATTGCGCCAGGTGGATTTGGGCGGATTTGTCAACGCGGCCTCCGCGCTGGCGGTCATGGGTTACGCGGCGCGGCAAATGCATCTGGCGCCCGACCCGGTCCGGATCGCGGGATTTTTCCTGTTATGCGTGGCGGGCATCCTGATCCATTACTCGTTAATGTTCCTGTTGAGCAGTGTCGCGTTCTGGACCGTGCGCGCGCAAGGAATCGTGTGGGGCTACTACAACCTGTTCAACATCGCGCGTTATCCCGACGCGGCGTTTCAGGGATTTTTCCGCGCCTTTTTCACCTTCGCGGTGCCGATGCTGCTGGTGGTCAATGTGCCGGTCAAACTGCTGCTCAACTGCCTGAGTTCGCCCTGGGAAATGGTCTTGCTGCCGGGATTGGCGGTGGTGTGCTTTGCCGTCTCCGAACTATTCTGGCGTTTTTCCATGCGGCACTACACCAGTGCCAGCGCCTGACGGCTCGTCACTCAAAAAAAGCGCCGCGACCCCCAGACACCCGCCCAAAGTCACCGCCGCCGCGCAAAAAACCTCCCTCGGCCACGACACCGGATGCCGGCTCAGGCAGATCACGGTCAACGCCAAAGCTGTCAATAAAATATCCCCGCCGAACAGATACCAGACGGGCACAGGCGGCGGAGGGGGCGCGGTTTGATGGCCGCGCGCCAGGGAACGGACGCCCAGGCTCAGTCCGGACGGTTCCGTCCGCGCCGGCGTGCCCGCACCCGCGACCGGCGCGTCTGCGACGGGCGCGCCGCCGCCCGTCGCCGGGGCGTTGCCGCCCAGGAGTGTTCCTAAATTCCGACCCAATGCTTGTCTGGCCATCAGGCCAAGCGTGGGGAAAGACGCGCCCGGAAACAAACCTTATTTTCCCCCAGAGAAACTTTTAGGGGCGATTCAAAAAAAGCCCCCAAAAACCTGGAGTTAAGCTTGCTCATTGCGCCGCTTTGTGTTATAACAGGAAAAAGCAAAACCCTGAATCCTGGTGAAATTTTTTATTTCAGCACTTTTTTTCTGAGCGCATGAACTTCTCCGCCTCTTTCTCTTTCGAGCAAACCGTTTCCATCTTTCTCCTGGGGCTGGCGATGGGGGCAAAGGATGCCGCCGCCGGGACACGGCCCATGGGCACGGATGTCTCCAGCTACCAGGGAGGCAGCCTCAACTGGACGAATATCAGGAATGACGGCATCTCCTTTGCGTGGACCAAGGCGACGGAGGGAACGTATTATGAGGATGCCGATTTTGCCATTAATGAAAGCCACGCCAAGGCGGCGGGCGTGATGATTGGCGCGTATCATTTTGCGCGACCGAGCGACGACCCGAATATCACTGGGGCCAACAGCGCGGACACCGAGGCACAATATTTTTGGAACTTCGCCGGCGGCTACGTCGTGGCGGGCGGGGGTTATCTTGTGCCGATGCTGGATTGGGAGGATGTGTATGTCACCAATGCCGGTCTCAACTTCACCGCAGCCAAGCTGTCGCAGTGGGCCAATGAATGGTGCAACGACGTGTCCAATTACGCCCACGCCGCCGGCGTCACCATCAAACCGGTGATTTATACCGGCTCCTGGTTTTCCGCGCCAGGGACCTATCCGGGCCTGAACACGACCGTGACCAATTGGCCCTCGTGGCTATCCGATTACCCCTCCTGCACAGGCAGCGCCTGCGGCAGCCCCACCCCGCAAACGAGCGCCCCTTCCGACATCTATCCATGGACCACTTGGGACATCTGGCAGTATGGCGACACGAATTGGTCGGGAGGCGATGCGGACGTGTTCAACGGCAGCACGAATCAGTTCCTGCAACTTTTCCTCGTCGGCAACACCAACGCGCCAACGCCGAGCGCGCCGGCGGGGGCGGCGGTCTATTGGAATCCCGCCGCCAAGACTTTTGCCTCTCCGGGCACCGGCGGCACCGGCTATTGGGACACCGGCACCACCAACTGGTGGTATAGCGGAAGCTCGAATGTTGCCTTTTCCACGGGCGGCGACAACCCGGTTTTTGCCGGCACGGCTGGAACGGTGACTTTGGCCACCTCCGCGACGGCTGGCAGCGTCACGTTTGATACGGCGGGTTATGATGTGACCGGAACGAGCGCAACGCTCACCTTGAACAGCCCCGGAACCATCAGCATTCCTGCCGGCAGCGCCACCTACCTTCAATGCATACTGGGCGGCGTGGGTTACACCCTCTCGGGCGGAGGCATATTGGTGCTGAACAACACCAATAATTATTCCGGCAGCAGCCTCAGCGCCGAAACCGTCAACGGCCCCAACACCACGCTGGTCGTCATGTCCGATCACGACACCGGAAACGATGGCGTCACGCTTAATCTGGAGAATGGCGGCATCTATCAAAACAACGACACCACCGCAGGCGACCAATTTTTGCTGACCGGTTGCGCCATTGCCTTGTTATCGGGCGGCGGGATATTCGACAATCCAAATGCCAGCCTGACGATGTCGAATTACATCACCGGCTCAGGCAGTCTGACCACCACCGGCGTCAGCGGCTACGTCCTGACCCTGACCGACACCGGCAACAATTACAGCGGCGGCACCATAGTCAAAGGTCCCGGAACGCTGAAGGCTAACACGGCGGGCACTTTGGGGTCAACCTCCGCCGCCTTGACCGTAAACGGCGGCGTTCTGGATTTGGGCGGGGCCAGCCACACGGCGGGGTCGCTGACGATCACGGGCGGCACACTGCAAGACGGGACACTGACAGCCGGTTCCTACGCCGTCCAAGGCGGCACAATCAGCGCGATTCTGGCGGGTTCCAAGGCGGTGACCAAGACCACATCGACCACGGCGACCCTAAGCGGAGCCAATACCTACACCGGCTATACAACGATCAGCGTGGGCACACTGGCCTTGGGCAGCTCCGGTTCGATCAACAATTCCTCAACCATCTCCATTGCCGCCGGGGCGGCGTTTGACGTGTCCGCCATCAGCGCGTATGCCCTGAGCGCGAATAACACCGTCACCGCCAGCGGCACGACAAACGCAGCCACGATCAAAGGCGGCACGACGGTCAATTTTGGATCAAGACCCGTCACGCTGACCTATGACGGTTCGGATCCGGCGCTCGGCATTTCCAAGGGAACATTGGTTCTGAACGGCAACGCCTTCACTGTCAATGGAACACAACCGACGACCCCCGGCAGCTATACCCTGATCCAGCAAGCGAGCGGCAATATATCGGGCACCGGTTCCTTCACGGTTGCCGGGACCGCCGTTGGGGCGGCAGGCACTACCGCCGCCATCTCGGTCAGCGGCGGAAGCGTGATCCTGACCATTACCGACACAACCGCGACCACGCTGAATACCCTGACCCCATCCACCTACGGGCAATCGGTCACCTTCACGGCCAGCGTTGTTCCGGCGCCGTCCGGCGGGACCGTTCAATTCTACGACAACGCGGTGGCACTGGGCGGCCCGGTCGCGGTCAGCGGCGGAACAGCTTCCTACGCCACCAGCCTGCTTGCGGTTGGAAACCACCCCATCACGGCTTCCTACAGCGGAGTCAGCGGCTATGCGGCCAGTTCCACGGGCGGCGCCTCGACCCAGCAGGTCAACGCGGCGGCGTTAAGCGTCACGGCCAACGCGCAGAGCACGACTTACGGCGTTTCGTTGACGTTTGGCAGCGGCTGCACGCAATTTACCAGCGTTGGATTGCAAAACGGCGAGACCATCGGCTCCGTCACGCTGACCGTCAGCAACGGTGGCGACCAGACCAACGCGCCGGTGGGGACTTACATCATCACGCCCAGCCAGGCGACAGGCGGGACGTTCGCGCCGGGCAACTACAACATCGCCTATATCACCAACACCCTGACCGTGACCCTGCCCCCCAATACCATACCGGTGACCATCACCAATATCGTCCTGCTGGATGACGGCACGATACAGTTGGACTGCAACGGGACGCCCGGTTATGTTTACTTGATTGAGGCCGCGCCGGATTTAACCCCGCCCATTTCTTGGACGACATTGGACACCAATGCGGCCGATACCAACGGAGACTTCGAATTCATTGACACGGACGCGACGAATTACAGCGGCCGCTACTATCGCACCGCGACCCAGTAACTCCGCGCGGATGCCGGCTGCGCCCCGGTATTTTCCCTGTCATGACTTTTTTCAAAGCCGGGTTGGGGGCCGCCCTCACCCCGGCCCTTGCAGGTCTTGCGGAATTATTCACCGGCAGCACCCATTCATTCCGGCTTGAGTCACGCTTATTCTGCCGCAAGATGGATTGATGACAAATCGCGGCGGACACATTCTGGTAACCGGCGGGGCGGGATTTATCGGTTCCCATCTGGTGGAACGGTTGCTCGCGGAAGGCAATTCAGTCACGGTCATAGATGATTGCTCGACGGGACGGCTGGAGAACCTGGCCGCCGTGCGGGGACATTCCGGCCTGCGCCTGATTCAAACGAAGATTTCCCAGTGCGACGACCTCGCCGAATTGGTCCGGACCAGCACGGCGGTTTATCATCTGGCCGCTGCCGTGGGAGTGGACCTGGTGATGCGTTCGGCGATCCAAACCATTGAGAACAATTTATGGGAAACCAGGGCGGTTCTGGACGCGGCCAGCCTGGGCGGCATCCCGATTCTGTTGACTTCAACTTCGGAAGTTTACGGTAAAAGCGCCAAGACGGCATTTTCGGAAGAAGATGATTTGCTCATCGGCCCGCCGCAGTTGAGCCGTTGGAGTTACGCGTGTTCAAAACTGATGGACGAATTTCTCGCGCTGGCCCACGCCCGGGAGCGCAACACACCCGTGGTCATCGCGCGGTTGTTCAACACCGTCGGTCCCCGCCAGACCGGCCAATACGGAATGGTCCTGCCGCGCTTCATTCAAGCGGCCAAAAAAGGGCAGCCGCTCAAAATATTTGGCGATGGCCGGCAAAGCCGGTGTTTTTGCTACGTGGATGACACCGTCGAGGCGCTGGTGCGGTTGCAAAATTGCGCCGCCGCCAAGGGCCAGGTTTTCAACGTCGGGGGGGTGGAAGAAATCAGCATCGGCACATTGGCACAGTTGGTCATCAGCGCGGTGGGGTCCGCATCGGCGATGGAATACGTTCCCTACGAAACGGCCTACGCGCCCGGTTTTCAAGACATGCGGCGGCGCAAACCCTTGGTGGACAAACTGGCGAAATACGCCGGTTTCCGGCCAGCCACATCCCTGCGCCAAATCGTGGAAAAAACCGCCGCGTCCTTCCAATAAAACCCAACAAAAAAGGCGCCCTTTCGGGCGCCTTGATTGATTAAATTTGAATGATCTCAGACTGACACCGGATCAGGGGAAGATCCAGTGAATGCTGCCCGTCACAGGAGTGGTGCCAGTGGCAAAGAAGCCAGCGTCCACAGCGTTTTGCATCCAGTTGATACGCAAACCGGCAGACGTAACCTGTTGGGCGCTACCATCACCCAGCATGATATTGCCAGCACCGGCAAGGTTTCCGGCAGAGTGCAACTTCGCCGACCAAGCCACAGCACCGGTAGCGGTTCCAGCACCAGTGACGGAAGTCCAGCCACCGTTCGTGTTCACGACAGCATCAGCACCTTCACTGCCGAAGGGAGAAGGGCTGGCGGTAGAGCCAGAAACACCATAATTAGCATCCTGAGAGGGGGTTGTCACATTGCCACCCAAACCAAGAGCTCCACCACTGCCCAAGTTGCGATCGCCACCAAGGATGGATTGAGGATACGTATCTTGCGAGCCGACACCAACGAAGTAGGACACGTTGGTGTTGTCGAATGAACCCAAGTTCGCAGTGGGCCAAGTATAACCACTGGGCAGAGTAGGCTTGTTGCCAGTGCCATAAAAGAAGTTTGTATTAGCGGCACGGTCATCAGAGGGACACTGCACCACTTTGGGAGAAGAACCCAACTCGTTCTGCATGATGTTGTATGGCAGGTAGGCAAAAGACCTGGAGGTGCCAGGGGCGGCGGTAAGCTCCTCGGTGCAACCACCCTGGAGAGCGGTTTGCTGCTGGGGATACACGTTCCCGTTGTCGTTCTCCCAGATGCGGTAGGCGACACCGAGCTGTTTGAGGTTGTTCACGCAGGAAATGCGTGTTGCTTTCTGCTTTGCCTTGGCGAGTGCCGGCAAAAGCATGCTGGCCAGAATGGCGATGATCGCGATAACGACCAGCAGTTCAATTAGAGTGAAAGCTCCGATTATTTTGTTCCGTATTTTTTTCATAGTATTAAGTTGAATTACCAATAGAGCATCCACTGTTTTAATAACTCCAGCAGTGTTAACTCGATTTTGGCTAACTTTAGCAAAGATGATGCCAAGAAGTGAAAAAATCCCCTTACCCGGCTATCAGTCCTTCAAATCATTCTTTTTCACCCCAAAAACCACCTATGCGCTAAAATTTCACGCGTGTTGCGTGAAAAAAACACGCGGTTTTCGCTCAAATTCGACGCTAAACATTGAATTTGAACAGCAGCACGTCCCCGTCCGCCACCACATATTCCTTCCCTTCCATCCGATACAGCCCCTTTTCGCGCGCAACCGCCACCGATCCGCACTGCACCAAGTCAGTGTACGCCACCGTTTCGGCCTTGATAAAGCCGCGTTCAAAATCACTGTGGATGACCCCCGCCGCTTTCGGCGCCGTATCGCCGGCATGAATCGTCCAAGCCTTCGCCTCTTTTTCGCCAGCCGTAAAATAGGTTCTGAGACCCAGCAAATGGTAGGTGCTGCGGATTAACGCGCCCACCCCGGACTCCGTCACACCGAGTTCCTTCAGGAAATCCTTCGCCTCTTCCGGGGAGAGGTCCACCAGATCGCTCTCGATTTGGGCGCTGATGACCACTGTTTCACAAGAATGATGCTCTTTCACGTAGTCCCGCACCTGCATAACGTACTGGTTGGAGTCTGCCGTCGCCAAATCTGATTCTTTAACGTTAGCGGCGTAAATGGTCGGTTTATCGGTCAAAAGGTAGAATCCCTTTGAAATGGCCTTTTCTTCGGAAGTCAATTCCAAGGTCAGGGCTGGGTTGCCGGCATCAAAGTGGGTTTTTAATTTTTTCAACACCTCAGCCTCTGCGACCGCGACTTTGTCTCCGCGTTTTGCGTCTTTGGCGCCTTTGTCCAACCGTTTTTGCACCGCCTCCAAATCCGCCAGGACCAATTCCGTGGTAATGATTTCGATATCGCGGCGGGGATCGGTCGATCCGGCCACATGATGGATGTCGGGGTCGTCAAAGCAACGGACCACTTGCACCAAGGCGTCCACTTCCCGGATGTGGCTGAGGAACTTGTTGCCCAACCCCTCCCCTTGCGACGCTCCTTTGACCAAGCCGGCAATATCGACGAATTCGACAGCCGCCGGGATGAGTACGTTTGTTTTGGCGATTTTGGCCAAGACAGCCAACCGGTCATCCGGCACCATAACGACACCGATATTGGGGTCGATGGTGCAGAAGGGATAATTGGCCGCTTCGGCTTTGTGGGTGCGGGTGACGGCGTTGAAGAGCGTGCTTTTGCCAACGTTGGGCAATCCTACAATTCCTGCTCTGAGCATAGATTCTTCCTGATCTCTGATTATTGACTGGCGGGAACCACCTTGCGGACGGCTATCTTGAAATCATCCGTTCCCTGGTCGAACGCCGCCGCCATGGTCAGCATCGGAACTTTCGGGACGTGTCGTTTGAACTTCTTTAAGAGGTCTGCCGACGCCGCTTCATCCATCTTATTGGCTACCACCAGGCGCGGTTTGTCCAGCAATTCCGGGTCGTATAATTCCAGTTCCCGCAGCAATTGCTTGTAATCATCCCACGGCTTGCGTCCGTCCGTCCCCGCCATGTCGAGCAGGAGGACCAGCAACTTGCATCGTTTGATGTGCCGTAAAAATTCGTGCCCCAAACCGACGTTGAGATGCGCGCCATCAATCAGTCCGGGCACGTCGCACACCGTCAGCCTCGAATAATCCGTAAATTCCATGATCCCCACCTGCGGATGCAGCGTGGTAAAAGGATAAGAAGCCACTTTGGGGCGCGCCCTTGAAACCGCAGTCAGGAGGGTGGACTTCCCCGCATTGGGGAAACCGACCAGGCCGACGTCCGCAATGGTGCGCAATTCAAACAGGAAATCCCCTTCGTCACCCACTTCGCCCGGTTGGGCAAAACGCGGCGTCTGACGGCGGGCCGTGGCAAAATTCCGGTTGCCCAATCCACCCCGGCCGCCTTTGCACAAAACGAATTGCTGGCCATGCACCGTCAAATCCGCCACCCGCTCCTTCCCGGCCTCGTCCCTTTCCACCGGATCGTTGTCTTCTTCCTCTTCAAATTCCACCGCCCGTTCCAAGCCGGCATGACGGATCATCGTCCGTCGGCTGGCGCTGGCCCGCATGGGGGCGCGCTCCGCGGATTCCTCTTCCTCCTCCCTGGCTTCTTCCTCTTCCTCCGGGGACATTGGCGCCGGCGGCAGCCGCCACACCAGCGTTCCGCAGGGTACTTTGATGATTAAATCTTTTCCCGCCGGGCCGTCCATGCCTTTGCCCAGGCCGGGGTTGCCATCTTCCGCGATCAAGCGGGGGGTAAAGAATTGGGCGACCAGATTGTTCAGATCATGGTCGGCCTGAAGGATGACGTTGCCGCCATGGCCGCCATTGCCGCCGCTGGGGCCGCCTTTGGGACGGAAAGTTTCGCGCAGAAAAGCCACGCAGCCCTTGCCGCCATGCCCGGCGCGCCCGTGGACTTTTACTTGATCAACAAACATGAGTCAGATAATTCGCATGGAACGAGGCAGTGCAAACAAAAAAGGCGAGGCCGAGGACCTCGCCAGGCACACTGCGCTGGAAATACTAATTTTTTTCAACTTCGGGTTGCGCAGACGGCGCTGGTTGCACATTGATGCGACGGCTCTGTTTATCGAACACAACCCGTCCGCCCACCAAGGCAAACAATGTCCAGTCGCGGCCCGTGCCGACGTTTTCGCCTGCAACGAACTTGGAACCGCGTTGACGAACCAAGATGCTGCCTGCCGTCACTTCATGGCCGCCGAACTCTTTGACGCCAAGTCTTTTGCTGGCGCTGTCGCGGCCATTACGAACGCTGCCTTGTCCTTTTTTATGTGCCATAAACTATCCTTTGAAATTCACTTCTTTAATCTTGAGCACTGTCAGTTCCTGGCGATGGCCCACCTTGTGATGGTAGCCCTTGCGCCGCTTCATTTTAAACGCAACCGTCTTCACGCCCCGGATGTGTTTCACCACATCCGCCGTAACAGCCGCATCCTTGACGACCGGCGAACCGATGGTCGTTTTTCCTTCATTATTGCAAATCAGCACCCGGTCGAACTTGAATGTTTGACCCGCTTCAACTGGGAGACGTTCAACTTCAATGGTGTCGCCCGCGCTGACGCGATACTGCTTGTTACCGGTTTCAATTATAGCATACATAATAACTCATTCCAAAAATAGTTAGCAATTCCACCAAGATAACCGGTTTATGTCAACCTTTTCTTTTATCTTTTAATCGGCAAATCCCGCCGCGCCCTGAAATAGACTTCTCCCGCCCGAGGCGGGGCACCGCCTACGCTTCCCAGCCTTTGCGACACGGGCGTTTGACCCATTGGTTCAATTCGGGGATGTTGGTCACCTTCATGTTCGGTCCATCCCATTGCACCTTGTTATTAACCCCGGCATGCTGGGCCAGATTCCCCAAAATGGCAAATTCCGTCAGACGCGCGCCATATTCGAACGGCACCGATGTCTTGTTACTTCCCGCATGGCAAGCATCCAGGAAATCCCGGAAAATATCCTTGGGCCGCGGCAGCGTGACGGGCGGCTTCGGCGTTGAGTCCATTTTGTCTTCCGGCACAATGTGCATGAACTTCCCGTAAGTCTGCGTGGCAATAACTCCCTTCTCCCCCACATAGAGTGTGCCGCTGTCCCCGTTGTCGAGTTCGTCCGCTTCGTCCGGGTATTTCTTCTTCAATTCAACCAGGAGCGGCGGCAGATTGCGCGCACCACCTTGGGCCGCGTCGTTGGCGCCGGTTTGTTGGGTGGTGGTCGGGTTCAACCCTTCGTACCAATAAACCTTGAGCGGCGGCATGTCGGCGCGGGCGGGAACATCCCAACGCACCCGGCTGCCGGTCGGATAACGCTCGTCGCTGCCGCCCCGGATGAATTCGGCTTCGATGCTTTCGGGATGTTCAATCTTGAGCGACCAAAAAAGACCGTCCAGCACATGACAACCCATGTTGCCGATGGAACCGTTGCCAAAATCATACCACCCATGCCATTCGTGCGGATGCAGATCGGCATGAAAATCCCGGTAAGGCGCCGGCCCGATCCAGGAATCCCAATTCATTCCCGCCGGCACCGGCTGGACAGGCGGACGCGGCCCCACCCCGCCGTTGGCCCGGTTGGTCCAACT
>Ga0181535_10000496_pt1 | contig 59090 bp, 38 predicted proteins | sample PEATcosm2014_Bin_44_FD_119774 | JGI IMG/M metagenome (GOLD analysis project Ga0181535, IMG submission 119774) | Peatland microbial communities from MTU Mesocosm Facility, Houghton, MI, USA - PEATcosm2014_Bin17_30_metaG | ecosystem: Environmental > Terrestrial > Soil > Wetlands > Peat | place... | reverse complement strand
CCGACGGTGGACGATCGCTACCGGATGATTCGCGCTTATTTTCAGATGCTGTTGGACGAAGCTGAAGCCACGAAGGATCTGCCAAGAGATGCGCGCATGGGCGAGACGGCGGGCAAGATGAAGCAGTTTGCCACCTGGTTTACGCACGGCGTGCCCGGCGGCGCGAAGCTGCGCGGGGCCATTTACCACGCCAAGACTGGAAGCGAAGTGCTTGACCAGGTGGAGCTGTTTTTTGCGGCGATGCGCGCGGAGGCGGAGTCCGGGTTGGCTGTGGAAGAGAGCAACGAACAGAGCTATCCGGATGGGGCACTGGTGTGCGACTGAGTCGATCAACGGCGTTGATCATTTGAGACTGTGGTAACCCACCCATCGCAAAGTGCGCGATGGATGGGGCACCCGCCATCTGCATCCGGCTGGGCGCCCGAAAAAATAGTTCCTTACAATTGATTACTGTGCGAGGGGCAGGCGGATGGTGGCGCGTGCGCCTTCGCCGTCGTCGCGATTGATGAGGCGGATTTCGCCGCTATGGGCGCGGGCGATTTGCTGCGCGAGCGCGAGGCCAACGCCGCTGCCTGCGGGCTTGGTGGTATAGAAGGGGACAAAAAGGTTTTCAGTGTTGGCGATGCCGAGGCCGCGATCTTCAATGGTGACCAGCAGGTTGGCGTCGGCGATACGCCAGTCGGCTCGAACAGGTTTGGAGCCGTTGGCAAGCGAGGCATCGACGGCGTTGGCCAGCAGGTTGATGAACATCTGTTCCAGCTGATCGGGATCGGCGAGCAGGAGGGCAGGCGGTCCGGGTTCGAATTCAACGGGGATGCGCTGCTCAAGCAGGACAACGCGCTCAAGGAGAGGGCCAAACTGCACCGGCTTCAAGTGCGGCGCGGGCAACTGGGCGAGGAGCCGATAGGACTGCACAAAGCGGTGGAGTGAATCGGCGCGGCTTTCGACAACGCCGAGGCCGCGGCGGAAGTCATGGAGCATGGCGTCGTCGCCCGCCATGTTGTCAACCCGCGCCAGCAAGCTGCCGGCAATGGATTTGATGGGCGCGAGCGAGTTGGAAAGCTCGTGGCCGAGCACACGAATCAGGCGTTTCCATGCGATCTGTTCCTCTTCCTGCAAAGGCAGACTCACGTCAGCAAGGAGAAGCAGCGTGTGCGGAACGCCGTCCTGACGAAAGACGGCCTTGCGGAGCAGCCAGCGCGTGGCGTTGGGAGGCGACTCCTTGTTGACGTTGATGATGTGAATGGACTGGTCATGCGCACCGAGCAGTTCCTCCAGCCCCAACTCGCGGGCAGTCCGACCGAAGGAGCGGGCGTAGGTGAGACCGAGAAGCTTGACGCCGGCGTTGTTGACCAGTTGAAGGAGACCTTCGCGATCAAACGCAAAGAGTGGCGCGTGCATGACCTCAAGGATGCGCGCGAGCAGCGCGGTGGCCTCAAGCGAGCGGACGCGCTGCTTTTGCAAAAGATCGGCGAGGGCGTTGACCTCGGTGGCCAACTCGCCAAATGCGTCTTTCGATCCCGCGCCACGAGCACGGAAGGAGTAGTCGCCCTCGCGCAGTGAGGAGACAACGTTTGACAGCGTTTGCAAGGGGCGCACCATGCCCTCAATCAATGCGGCAGCCACCAGCGCAAGGTACAGAAGCAGAGAGCCGGCAAGCAGCAGAGCTGGAGCGAGGTCGACGTGGTGCTGATACAAGAGCACAGCGCCAAAAACGAGCGTGGGCAAGGTCAGAAGCAGGCAATAAAGCCAGGCCCGGCGAATGGCCGAGCGGCGACGCCTGCGCGCATTTTTCTCAGAGCCCATATTTTTCGATGCGCCGATAGAGCGCGGCGCGACTGAGGCCCAGGGATTCAGCGGCCTGGGAGATATTGCCATCGCAGCGGCGAAGCACCTTCTTGATCAGGAGCGCCTCGACTTCATCGATACTCATATTTTCAAATGAGAGCGTTGAAGGGCGTGCGGCAACGATCGCAAGGTTGGCGGGCTCAACTTCATCCCCACGGCAAAGCAGCACGGCGCGCTCCACCGTGTGTTCGAGCTCGCGCACGTTGCCCGGCCAGGGATACTGCATCATCTGCTGCATGGCCGCCGGAGAAAAGCCGTTGACCTGCTTGCGATAGCGCGTCCGGTTGCGGCCGAGGAAGTGCATGGCCAGGAGCGGGATGTCTTCGCGCCGCTCACGCAGGGCGGGCAAATGAATCTCGACCGTGTTGATGCGGAAGAGCAGGTCTTCACGGAAGTTGCCGGCTTTAGCTTCTTCGTCGAGGCGCGCGTTGGTGGCGGAGAGAATACGGACGTCAACGCGGCGTGTTTGCGACGAGCCAACGCGCTCGAGTTCTCCGGTCTCAAGCACGCGAAGAAGCTTGGCCTGCTGGCGGAGCGGGACGTTGGCAATTTCGTCGAGGAAGAGAGTACCGCCATTGGCCAGCTCGAAGCGCCCGATGCGATCGGTTCGGGCGTCAGTGAATGCACCCTTGACGTGGCCGAAGATTTCGCTTTCGAAGGTGCCTTCAGGCAACCCGCCGGCGTTGACGGCCACAAGGGAGCGGGCGGCGCGGGGCGAAGCAGAATGGAGCAGCTTGGCGACAATTTCTTTGCCGGTGCCGTGCTCACCGGTGATGAGAACGTTGGCATCAGACGGGCCAACCTGGGCAATCAACTCAAGTACGGGCTGCATGGAGGGAGCGCCGGCGACGAACTCCGGCATGCCTTCAGCGCGGAGGAGGCGATTCTCAAGCTCGAGCTGACGGGCGCGACGCAGGGCATGATGCAACTCGGCATGCACGCGGACGAGCGAGACCAAGCGCTCATTTTCCCAGGGCTTCTGGACGAAGTCGCGCGCGCCGCGCTTGATGGATTCGACGGCCAGGTCGATGTTGCCCCAGGCGGTCATGACGATGACCGGAATGCGCGGATCCATCTCGTGGATGCGGCCGAGGAGATCGAGGCCTTCCTGGCCGGAGGTGGTGTCGCGCGTGTAGTTGAGGTCGATGAGCACGACGTCGTAGTCGCTCTCGCCGAGCGCATCGAGAAGCAATTTTGGAGAGCGAACACAGCTGACGTCGATGCCCTGCGGGGCCAGCAGGAGTTCGACGGCCTCGAGAATGTGGGGCTGATCGTCGGCGACCAAAACTCGAATTCTTTCTTCCTTAATTGGAATTGCCTGCCTCCACTCCGTTCAATCTTCAGTGATTTTACGGCTAGCGATTGACGACGCCTAATTTCGCGTCATCGATGGATACGCCCGTCCGCTCCAGCGTAGCGCCGATGGCGCGATCGATATCCACCTTCTTCTTCTCGTAGTTTGTCTGTGCAGTGTCCAAAGCGGACTCGGCCTGCGCCAGCGCACTTTCAGCAAGCAAGGTATCCAGGCCGGATTTGGCACCGAGCAACTGTTCCTGTTTCATGATGTCAAAGGTCTTTTGGGCCAGATCGCGCGCTTTCAAGGTTGCTTGAACCTGGGCCTGGGCCTGCTCAAGATCAAATTTCGAGTTCCGAACGTCGAAGAGAATCGTTTTCTGCTGCTGCTCAGAAGAGATCTGGCTCTGCCTGTACTGCAACACGGCGCGAAATTGATCGGCCTTGGCCTGGCGGTTGCGCAGATTGATTGAAAGCGTCACTCCGACCCGGTATTCCGGGGACGAGTAGTTGAAAGTGTTTTCGAGCATGCTGGGAAAGCCCGTAGGCAGATTGGTGGTGCATTCCTCCACGCTGAGGTCGCAATTGGGGTTCTTGGGCCCCGCGGTGCCCGCACCGGCGTAGAGGCCATACATATTGAGGGTCGGCAACAGCTCGCTGTTGATGTCCTTGAGCGACTGCTTCAGCTTTTCGGCGTTCATCTTGTAGATCTCAACCTCGGGCCGCTGCTTTTCAGCCTCGGAGATGAGTTCGTCAATGGACTTGTCGGCGTTGGGGTCGGGCTCTCCCTGGAGGTCCAGCGGAATGACCGACATCTCGTCGATGATTGGATCGTCGACCTTGGTGAGAGCGTTCTTCATCAGCAGTTCGTTCAGCCGGAGACTGGCGCGTGCCACGGTGAGATTGCTTTCGGCCGTAGCCACCGCAGACTGATCTGTCATGACCTGCATCGCCGGAATTTCCTTGTATTCGAGCTGCTTTTGGTCGTCGGCGAGATTCTTGTTGGCGAAGCCGAGCGAGCGCTCACTGATCTGCTCGCTGTCGTAGGCATTGACCAGGTCCCAGTAGATATTCTGCACCTGGGTGACGGTGGCGATGACCTGGGCTTTGAATGCGAGGTCAGTGATCTGGGCGTTGCGCTTGGCGATCCGGATGAAGCGCTCGTTGGTGGCAATGCCGAAGCCAGCAAGAATGGGCTGAGAGATGATCAACTGGAAATTGGAATACAGTTCCGGATTGATGCCGTTGTAAGGCGTGTTGCTGGCGACACGCTGGCCGAGATAGTTGATGTTCAAGTTGGTACCGATGGGGAAGGACTGGGAGAAGCTCGACAATACCTCGATCGTGTTTGTTTTCAGAACCGGGACGCCGGTCTGGAACTGGTTGGCCTCCTGGACAACGGTGTGATCGACGTATCCCTGGAAGGTGAGGTAGGGATCGAAGGAGGAAACGGTGGTACCGGCGCCGAGTGTGGAAGTGACGATGCCGCCATTACCTGCTGAGAATCCGGAACCGGATGAGCCGCCTCCGCCGCCTGTGGATGAGGCAAAACCGCCTTGTGTGCCCTGAACGATGGCAGTATCGACGCCATTGGATGCGCTGCCGGCTTTGGTGCGCAGGATATCGGTTTGAGCGATGGGGAAGTTATAGCGGAAGTAGGCCAGATCGAGATTGTTCTCGATGGCCACCGAGATCGCGTCCCGCAATGAAAGGTAGATCTTGCCATCGTGGATCAGATTCTGCAGGCGCGGTGAGTTGCTCATGTCCAGCTCAGGGGCCGTGCTGGGCATGTAGGGCGCCAGCGGATTGTGCGAGTGTGGCATTGGCACCTGGAACGGCCGCGGCGGCGCAATTGCCTGCTGCTGCACCTGCTGTATCTGTTGCGCCAGAGACGGCGGCGTGACGGCGCCGTTTGCGGCCGGTGCCGGGGCTTCCGGCGCCTGCTGAGCGGCTGCCGGCGCAGGCGATTGCTGGGGGGCAGCGGCGGCGGGCCCGACCGCGAGTGCCAGATTTACCTGCAATACAAGCACGGAGGCGATGGCCTGGAAGGATCTAGCAGCATTTCTGAATGAGCGGTTCACTTGGCGTTGACCTCCGTTGCGCTGGATGCGAGCAATTCATCGCGCGTGAGCCAGCCGTCGCGCAGTTCAAGGATGCGCTTGCTGTAGCGCGCGTTTTCTTCAGAGTGAGTGACCTGCACGATTGTGGTTCCGGCGCGATTGAGCTCGCAGAAGAGATTCATGATCTCGCGTGCCTGCGTGGAATGCAGGTTGCCGGTGGGCTCGTCTGCAAGAAGCAATGAGGGAGCATGGACCACGGCGCGAGCGATGCCGACAAGCTGCTGCTGCCCGCCGGAAAGTTGAGACGGAAACAAATCTTTTTTGGCGACGATCTGGAATCGGTCGAGAATGTCGGCCACCATGGCCTGGCGTTCCTTGGCGGGAAGATTCTTGTATGAAAGCGGGAGGTCAATGTTTTCAGCGACAGTGAGATCGTCGAGGAGGTGATAACTCTGAAAGACCATGCCGATGCGCTGACGCGCGAGGTCAGCGCGCTGTTTGCGGTTCAGCTTGTGAGCCGGAGTCTCACCGAACCAATACTCGCCTAACCAACTGTCGTCGAGCAGAGCAAGCACGTTGAGGAGCGAAGACTTCCCTGCCCCGGAGGGTCCCATGACGGTGACGAACTCGCCCTCTTTGATGGTAAGGCCGATGCGGCGCAAGACCCAGGTTTCGGTATGGCCCGTTTTGTAGCTGCGTTCTACGTTTTTCAGTTCGATCATGATTTGTTACTCCGATCTCAAAGCAAGAATTGGGTCGACAGCGGCGGCGCGGCGGGCGGGCAGCCACGCGGCGCAGACCATTGCCAGGGCAAGGATGCACATTGCCGCGACCAAGGTGAAGGGGTCGAGTGGCCGCACCCCGAACAGCAATGTGGCCTCGAGGCGCGCGGCGCCGAAGGCCAGGGCCAGGCCAATCAAAAGACCCATTGCGGCCATCTGCGTGGTATCTCGCACAATGAGCCAGGCGGTGGCTTGGCGCGATGCGCCGAGGGCCATGCGGATCCCGATCTCGCGACGGCGCTGGGTTACACGGAAGGCAAGGAAGCCGTACATGCCGACAACGGTGAGCGCGAGACCAATGAGTCCGAGCGCGGTAACCAGCTCCGCCATCAGCTGGTAGTCTCCGGCAGAGTAGCGGATCAGCTCAGAAAGTGATGTGACCATCATGGGGTCCAGCAGCGGGTTGGCGTGGATAAGCACCTGGCGCACCGGCTGGGCCATGCTCATGGCATTCAGGCTTGTTTCAAGCGCAAAGGTGATCTCACCCATATTCGACAAATGGAGTTCGTATTGATGGAAGGGCAGATAAAGGTAAGGCTCGGCATTCTCGCCTATTTTATTGATGGGCGCGTTCTCAGTGATTCCAACGATGCGCGCATCGATGTTGGAATCGGCAAGGCGCACGAGCTGGCCAAGGGGGTCGTGGCCGGGCCAGTATTCTTGTGCCATTGCCTGGCTGATGAGCGCCACGGGAGGACCGAAAGCATCGTCATCGCTGGTCAGGTTACGACCACGCAGGACGCGTGTTCCCATCAACTGAAGGAAGCCCGGACTGACAGCATTGAATTTGATGGATACAGGCACGCGCAACTCGGGGTGGCTGGGCAGCAGAGCTTTTACCGAAATTCCGCCTTCGGAGAGGCTGAGCGGAGAGCGGATGGCATAGGCTACATTCTGCACGCCGGGCAAAGCTCTCATGCGGGCAACGGCGGCGTCGCGCGTCGGGGCATCGGGTCCCTGTGTCCAGGCGAGCAGGACCTGGTTCCGGGTCAAGCCGATGGATTGAGAGCGGGTGTTGAGGAAGCTGCGCACCAACGCGCCTGTGGAGACCAGCAAGGCGAAGGAGATGGCGATTTGCAACCAGATGGCGGCGCGGCGCAACGCCGGAGTTTTGCCCGCTGTCCGGTTGGTGAAACCGGCTTGAATGATGGCGATCAGTTGGGGGTGGGCCACCTGGCCGAGCGGGACCAGGGCCAACAGAAGCATGGTGAGGAAGGCCAGTAACGAGGCGAAAAGAAAGACGCGGCCATCCACATGGAAGCTGGACTGTCCCGATCCGACAGTGACAAGCATGGCCGGCTCGGCGACGAGGAGATGTGGAATGGCAGCGGCAATTCCACCTGCAAGAGCAAGGCCCGCTCCCAATCCGACCACGCCGAGGAGCAGGTTCTCAATCAGCAGTTGGCGCGCAACTGCCCATCGCCCGGCTCCAAGGGAGATGCGCAGCGCCACCTCAGGAGCGCGCGAGAGCCCGCGCGCCAGCAGCAGGTGCGCCACGTTGACGGTGGCCAGCAACACCACGCAGCCAACGATGGCAAAAAGCACCAGACCGTTAGTTCCAGCGGTGCTCATGCGATAACTGAAGTCGCTGATGACGCGAGCGCCACGCCCACGATTGGTTTCAGGATCGACGGACTGCAGTATTTTTGCGGTCGTGGCGGCTTGCTCATTGGCCAAGGCAACCGTCGCCGAAGGGGCGAGGCGGCCAAGGAGGTTGAACCAGCGGAATTGGGATGAGGTCAAATCTTCAGGGCCGGCAAGGGCTGCCCAGGTTTCCGGCGGCATCCACAAATCGCTGTCGCTCTGGTTGTCAACTTCTCGAAACCCGGGCGGCAAAACTCCCCACACGTCCAACTGAATGCGATGATCTTTTCCGCGCTGCAGGGTGATCTGCCGTCCGACGATGCTGGGATCGCCGGCGAAGTTGCGGCGCCAGAAGCTGTTGCCGAGCATCACGCCGGGATGAGTGCGCAACCATTCCGCATCGCCGGGCGCAAAGCTGAGGCCAAGGAATGGGTGCACGCCGAGCGCGTCGAAAAAGTTGTCGGAGACGACGTTGGTGAGGAGTAACGAAGAGTTGCCATCGGCACGGGGCATGATGCTGCCGCGGCGGCCAATGGCGACCACGCTTTTCAACGCGGTCGTCCGCTGAGCGATCGCCTGAAAATCGGAGTACGCGAAAAGGCCCTCCGGGTCCTGTGGCGTGGTGGAGAAGATGCGTACGATTTCGCCTGAATGCGGAACGCGAATGGGATGCAGCCATTGCTCATCCATGAGGCAAAAAATAGCGGAGCTTGCGCCGAGGCCCAGGGCCAAGGTGAGCACCGCTGCCAGCGTGAAGCCGGGAGCGTGGCCCAATTGCCGAATCGCGTGACGCAAGTCGTGCAAAACCGAAACCATTTTCTTTCTCCTTCTAATCCGCGCGAAGCGCTTTCATGGGCTCGACGCCGGCAGCGCGACGAGCAGGAATCCAACTGGCGACCAACGATGCGGTTAACAAGACAAGGGCGACGACGGCGATGGCGCCAAAATCAATGGAGCCGACGCCATAGAGTGCACTGTGCAACCCACGGCCAATGAAGTAGGCCCCGATGAGACCAAAACCGAGACCAATTGAGGCCAGGATCAGAGCTTCCCTCAGGACCAGGGTCACGACGTTTCCGCGAGTGGCTCCGAGGGCCATGCGCAAACCGATCTCGTGTTCGCGCTGGGCAACGGTGAAAGCAATGACGCCGTAGATGCCGACGGTCGCAAGCAGCAGGGCGATGAAGGCGAAAGTGCCCAGCAGCGTCATGATGAAGCGATCGCCGCCGAGATTGCGGCTCTTGATTTCTTCGAGGGTGTGCGGTTCGGCAAGGGCGATTTGCGGGTCAACGGAATGAACGGCCGTGGCGATGCTGTGGAAGACCGTCGCTGGGTCGCCCGCGGTGTGGACGCCGATGTTTGCGCTGGGCCAGGGAATCTGCGCAAAGGGGATGAGGATCTCAGGGTTGTCGTCGCGGAAGCCGCCGGCACGCACGTTGTTGAAGACGCCGACGATCTGCCACGAGAGATACGGGCCGAGCTTGGTTACACCGGGAACGAGTTCTTCAACGTTGATGCGCTGCTGGAGCGGGTCTTTGCCGGCAAAGTATTTGTCGGCGAATTTTTTGTTGACGATTGCCACTTTCATCGTCACAGCAGTGTCCTGATCGGTAAATGCTCGCCCGCGAAGGACAGGGATGCTATAAGTCTTGAAGTAGTCGGGAGTGACCATATCAAATCCCGCACCGGGGCGTTGAGACGGATCGCCAAACTCGGGTTGGCCGGCGATAGTGAATGGCATGCCGAAGCCGGAACCCTCGAGCGGCAAGCCAACGGAAACGGCTGCATCCAGCACGCCGGGAACGGCCTTGATGCTGGCGATCATTTGCTGGTAATACGCGTTGATGCGCTCCGGATCCTTGGGGCGCGAGTCGGGTACAGGCAGCGAGAAGGTTTGGATGTTCGTGATGCTTGTACCGAGATCGACCTGGGTGAGATTCCAGAAACTGTGAATGGCAAGTCCGGCTCCAGTGAGCAGGGCAAGCGCCAGAGCGAACTCTCCGATTACGAGCAGGCGGCGAATGCGGTGACGGCCTGCGCTGGTGCCGGAGCGGCCGCCTTCTTTCAAAACCTCGGCAGGATCGACGCGGGTGGCGGACCAGGCCGGAGCACATCCAAAAAGCAATCCGGAAAGCGTGGACGCAGCCAGCGTGAAGAGCAGAACGGGAAGATTGAGTTGAAGGTCGGCCTCGGTTGGGAGCGTTCCTCGCGGCATGATCGCCTCAATCCCGTGCAGAAGCGCCCAGCCCAGAGCAACTCCGAGCCCGCCTCCGATCAAGGCAAGAAGAAGGTTTTCGGTGAGAAACTGCGCAAAGATGGTCTTGCGCGAGGCACCAAGCGCGGAGCGAACAGCCAACTCCTTCTGCCGGGTTGTGCCTCTGGCCAACAGCAGATTGGCGACGTTTACACAGGCGATGAGCAGCACAAAGCCCACGGCGCCGAGCAATATCCAAAGCATCTGGATTTCTTCTTTGGGAAGGAAGTCGTTGTGCAGGGGCTCAACGGTAGCGCCCCAGCCTTTGTTGCTCTTTGGGAAGGCCTGTGCGATGTTGGCCGTTACCTTGTCCATATTGGCCTGCGCTTGCTGGATGGTGACACCGGGCTTGAGGCGCCCCATTGCCAGCAGCCAGTGAAAGTCGTGATTGAGTTGCTCGGGTTTGAACGCTAGCGGGACAATAAGCCAATTGTCGAGCCGGTCCGGCTGACCTGGTCCGAGTACGCCGACAACCGTGTAGGCGGCGCCATCGAGTTGAATGGTCTTGCCGACGATGTTGGGGTCTGAGCCGAGGCGCCTCCAGAGCTTGTTGAGCAGGATCACCTCGTGATCTTTGCCGAGTATGCCCTCTTCGGGGAGAAAGTCGCGGCCATAAAGGAATTGGTTGCCCATCATGCGATACATGCCAGGGGTGGTGAGTTGCCCCTGCAAGTACTCCGGCTGTTCCTTGGTCGCCAGGTTGAAGCTGGCGCCGGAGAATGCATTGATGTCCTGGAAGACGGCGTTCTGGTTCTTCCAGTCCACAAAGTCCTGCGCGGCGATTGAGTTGCGGAAGGTCTGGATCTTGGACCAGACCATGACGAGCTGATCAGGCTCGGGATAGGGCATGGGCGCGAGCAGCGTGGCGTACACCACGGTAAAGATGGCCGTGGTGGCGCCAATGCCGAGGGCAAGCGTGCTGACGGCGGTAAGGGTGAACACGGGCGACCTGCTCAACTGCCGCAGTGCGTATTGAAGGTTCCGCAAAATCGTTCGCATTGACTCTCCTGTTCTTCGAGGGGAAGGTTACTCGGTTCTGAGTGCTTGCATGGGTTCAATGGTGGAGGCGCGGCGGGCAGGCAGGGCCGAAGCGAGGGCGACCATGATTGCAGCGAATAGAACCGCGGCGGAAAGGGTGATGGGGTCGAAGGTGGTGACGCCGTAGAGCAAAGCGCTGAACAGGCGGGCGGCGACCACGACAGCGGGTAGGGCGACGGCGGTGGCCAGCACCGCAATCATGACCATCTCGCGGACGACGAGAACCACGACAGCGGAACGCTGCGAACCTAGTGCGAGGCGGACGCCGATTTCGCGGGTGCGCTGCTCAGTGGAATAAGCGAGAACGCCATAGAGGCCGACAGCGGCGAGCACCATGGCGAGAACCGAAAAACCCATGGCAAGAAAAGCAAGGGCTCGAACGTCCGCGGCGCGATTGTCCACTTCGGCTTCCATGGTGCGCAGGCCATCGACAACGAGTGTGGGATCGAGCTGATGGATGGATTGACGGATGGCCGCTTCAACCGTCGCCGCTGGTTGCGCCGCGCGCGCGTAGATTTCAACGCCGCCGGGATGAGTTGCCTGCAAGTAAGGCGTGTAGACGGCGGGACCCATCTCGGTGCGCAGATTCTGGTGACGAACGTCGCCGACCACGCCGACGATGGCGATTTCGAACTTTGTATCGTCGCCCTGTCCCTTGCCCATGAGACGCCCCAATGCATTCTGGGGCGACCCGAAGAAGCGCCTGGCGGCGGCCAGATTGATGACGGCTACCTGGGGCTGGCCGCTTACATCAGAGGCAGTGAATTCACGGCCAGCGAGGAGTGGTTGGCGGATCGTGGCAAAATAGGCGGGGTCGATCTCCGGTGATTCGAAGTTCATCCTTTCATCTTCGGCCGGTTTGTACCCCTGGATTGAATAGTTTTCAGTGTTCGTGTTTCCTTGCAATTCGGGATCGTCGGTGGCAGAGACATTGGTCACGCCTGGAATGTGGCGAATGGCATCGATTGCGTTGCTGACGATCTGCGCAGTGCGCTGTTCCCCGTACCCGGAACTCGTGGGGTCGAGGGCGAAGCCGACGAGATTGCCGGTGTCGAAGCCCACGGGTTGATGGCGGAGATTTTCAAGGGTGCGGACGAAGAGGCCGGCGCCGCCGAGCAGCAGAACCGTCAGCGCAATTTGCGCGCCCACGGCCAATTTGCGGAATCGTTGAGAGCCCCTGGACGCGGTGCCTGCATTCTGGCGCAGGGCATTGGCAAGACCGGGACGCAGGAAATGAAGCACCGGCGCAAAGCTGAAGAGCGAACTGGTGAGCAGACCAACGGCTAGGGTGAACAGAAACACGCGCCCATCAATGGTGGCGGAGTACGGCTCCTGGCCGGGATCGGAGTTGGTCATCAAGCGGACCAGGACCTTGGCGACAAAAGGCGCGAGCGCCAAACCCGCGGTCGCACCGGCAACGCCAAGCAATGCACCTTCGGCGAGCAGCTGCAAGGCGATGCGGCTGCGCTTTGCGCCGAGGACGTAGCGCATGGACATTTCACGCACGCGGCCTGCGGCGCGCAGCAGCAGCAGTGTTGCCACGTTGATGGCGCACATGGCAATGAGCAAGCCGGCCATGCTCATGAGAACGACAAGAGGCGTTTTCAGCTCGGTTCGGTCAGGCGAAAAACCCCGTGAATCGTCCAGCACGGTCAGGTGTGAATTATCAAGGAAGTTCTGCTTGAAGCGGTCAGACTTGGTTTTGTAGAGTGTCAATTCGTTTGTGCGCAACGAATGCCACAAAGGCCCAAGGCCGGCTTCAGCCTGCGATGCAGAGATACCGGGCTTGCGTCGCGCGATCAAGGTAAGCCAGACCGACTGATGGTTGTTGAGATCGTTGCGCTGAATGGTCCAGGGCATGGCGATCTGAGACATGCTGATGGGAATGAAGACTCCGGGCTTGTAGCCGCCAATGGCGGAATCGAATCCGCGTGGCGCTACACCAAGAATGGTAAAAGGGTGGCCGTTGATGAGGACCACCTGACCAACCACATCGGGCGACGCGGCAAAGCGCGTCTTCCAATAATCGTAGCTGAGGACCAGCACGGGGTTGGCGTTTTTTGCAGTATCGTCCTGCTGCATGAGCAGGCGGCCAATGACCGGCTTCAGCCCCAGGAGTTCAAAGTAATTGCCTGAGACGATCTCGGCGTCCTTGTTCTCAGCCTGGTTATGCCAGGAGACTCCAACGCCGGCTTTGTCCGCGGCAAGGATCCCATCAAATACCTGGTTGTTGTCGCGGAGGTCTTTGTACATGGGATAAGAGAAGTAATTGTGCAGGTCTCCGCCAAAGCTGCTGGCCCAGCCTGAGAAGCCGCCACTCCAGTTGAAGCGGACAAGCTCCTGGGGGTGCTGCACGGGCAACATGCGGAGCAGAACCTGGTCAAATAGGGTGAAGACGGCGGTATTGGCGCCGATGCCGAGGGCAAGCGTGACGATAACAGTGAGGGTAAATGCCGGCGACTTGCGCAACTGGCGCAGTGCGTAGCGGATGTCCTGCAAAGGCGTGTTCATCGTCTCTCCCTTTCTTGCAATCTTGCGCTGTGCACTATTCCGTTCGCAGTGCCTGCATGGGTTCAATTGAAGCGGCGCGGCGCGCGGGAATGAAGCCCGCGGCCGCGGCACAGAGAATGAGCGCAAACGGTGCCCCGATCAGGGCCACCGGATCGTAGCTCGCTACTCCGTAGAGCAGGCTGTTCATGAGATAGCCGGCGTAAAGCGAAGCGGGAATGCCCAGGAGCAAGCCAATAAGAATCTGCCAGAGCGCGCCGCGCATGACCATGGAGACTACACTGGCGCGGGTTGCGCCGAGGGCCATGCGGATGCCGATCTCGCTGGTGCGGCGGGCGACGAAGTAAGACATGACGCCATAGAGACCAACGGAGGCGAGGAGCAGGGCCAGAATTCCGAAGAGGCTGGTAAGACGCGCGGTGAGGCGCTCCTGATCGAAGTTTCCGGCGACCTGGGCATCGAGTGAACGCAGATCCATCACGGTGAGGTTGGGATCGACGCCGGCAAGAGTGCGGCGGATGAGCGCGTCTGCACTCTGCTGGGGCTTGTTGAAGTTGAGGATGATGGCGTTGATGAACATGGACTGGGTTTCGCCGCCGATCATGTCCGCTTCCTTGTAGCCGTTGAAAGGCTGAGTGAGGGGACGAAGGTAGACGGGGCGGACCTCGCTGCGCGGATTGTTCATCTTGAAGTCGGCGAAGACGCCGACAATCTCCCAGCTCCCGGAATACTTTACGTTGTCAATGCCGAAGTGTTGTCCGAGGGGATCTTGATTGGGGAAGAAGCGTTTGACAAAGGTTTGGTTGACGATGGCGACCTGTGGCGATGAGGCGGTGTCCTGATCGGTGATGCCGCGACCTTTGATGATGGGGACGCCGATTGAATCGAGGAAGTGAGTGCTGGCACGATCCCATGTGGCGCCGCACTTGTCGCCGGGGTGTGGCGCAGGATGACCTTGCTGGATCACGCACTCGCCCCAGTTGTCGCCTTCAAGCGGGCTGTAGAGCGCGAGGCCGACGTTGGTGACACTGGGAAACGCGGAGAAACGATCTTCGATCTGCCGATAGAGGCCAGGCACGCGGTCAATGGTGTAGCCGGCGCCGGCCGGATCGAAATGGAGCACGTACCGGTTGGAGGTGACTATGCCGAACTTCTGGCGTTCAAGGTTGTTGAGCGACCTGGTCATGAGAATTGCGCCGGCGAGAAGGACGAGCGACAATGCCGCCTGGAAGACAACAAGAGATTTCTGGGGGAGGGATGAACGGTCGCGCGTGGAACGGTTAGCACCGCGCAGCACTTCAGCTGGCTGGGCGTGGGACGACAGCCAGGCGGGACCGGCGCCGAAGAGCATGCCTGTCACAAGCGAGACGGCGAAGGCAAAGGCGAGAATCGGAATGGAAGGGCTGGCTTCAATGGGCAGGTTGGTTGCATTGGGAAAAGCGAGGGCGAGGATAGTGCGTGATCCGGCATAGGCGACGCCGAGGCCGGCCAGCCCGCCGAAGCAACTGAGGATCACGCTCTCAGTAAGTATCTGACGGACGACGCGAGAACGACCGGCGCCAAGAGCCATGCGGACGGCAACGTCAGACCGCCTGCTGGTGGCGCGGGCCAGCATGAGGTTGGCAATGTTGGCACAGGCGATGAGCAGAACGACGGAGGAAAGGATCATCAACATCTTCAGGCCCTTGCCGGTCTGCTCCTGAAGGTTCTGAATGCCGCCGCCGCCAGGCGAAAGCACGACATGCATTTTCGGAATAATGGCGGCGCCGCCATTGGCTGTGAGCTGCGGGCGAGAATAGAGCCACTGTCGGAGCGCCCCGGTGAGCTTGGTTTGGAGCGCCGGGATATTGGTGCCGGAACGGACTCTGCCAATGGGATAGAGCCAATGATCTTCAGGATGATCGACGACCGCGCTGGCGCCACGGAGATAGGGCTCAGTCTGAATGGGGAGCCAGAAATCGGGCGGTGAATCCGTGACGCGGTCGCCGAAGAATCCGGGAGGCGCAACGCCGATGACGGTGAACGGCAGGGTCTGAATGTAGATAGTTGAGCCAACGATGGAGGGGTCGCCCGCATACTCGCCTTGCCACGCTTTGTAGCTGAGGACGGTGGCGGGTGGGGAGGATCGAGTGTCGTCATTGTCAGTGAATGCGCGGCCCATATAAACGCCCAGGCCGAGGGTTGAGAAGTAGTTGCCTGAGACGAATTCGCCGCTGAGCGATTTGGGCAAGGCGTTGCCACGACGCACCGCCCACATGCCCCTGCCGGCTTGAACCGCGGCCAGTTGTTCGAACTCCGGCGCGGCGTTTTTGAGGTAGCGATACAAGTCCGTAGAGAAGATGGAGAAGTCGCCGGTATCGCCGGCATCGCCGGCAAAGCCGCCCTCGACACAGCAATCATCGTGGTCGCCGATGCGATAGAGGGTCGCCGGATCGGTGACCGGCAGGGAGCGAAGCAAAATGCCCTGGACCAGCGTAAAGATGGCCGTATTGGCGCCGATGCCGAGGGCCAGCGTGATGATCGCTGTGGCCGAGAATCCCGGCGATTTGCGCAACTGGCGCAGCGCGTAGCGAACGTCCTGAAGAAGTTGATTCATGGCGTTTCCTCTCCGTCTTGCTTTGGCGTCCGGTGTTGCGGAGGTTCTGGTGCCTGAGTGCTGAATGTTATTCGGTCCTGAGCGCTTGCATCGGATTGACAGAGGCCGCACGCCGCGCCGGGATGAGGCACGCGAGCACCGCGACCAGACAAAGAGCGACGGCGACGGCCGTGAAAGTCGTCCAATCGGTTGTGCCAACGCGGTAGAGCATGCCGCGGAGGAAGCGTGTAAGCACAAGCGAAACAGCGACGCCGACAACGAGTCCTGCGAGTGTGAGCCGCAATCCCTGGCCCACGACCTGGCGGAAGATTGCCGACTTGCTGGCGCCGAGCGCGATGCGAATGCCGATTTCATGGGTACGCTGCCGCGTCGTGTACGCAACAACGCCGTAGATTCCAACGACGGCGAGGATGAGGGCAAGCAATCCGAAGGAGCCGGCAAAGACGGCCGCGATGCGTTGGAAAACGCTGCCCATGCCCACACTCGTCTGGAGTGTCATGACGTTGAAGAGAGGGAGATTGGGATTGAGAGTGGCGACAGTCCGCGCCAAAGCGGAAGTGAGGGCCAGCGGATCTCCGGCGGTGCGGATGTGGAGGATTTCTTCCTCCTCGGAGTACTGAGAGTAGGTCTGATAAATCGGGTACAAGACCAGCGGGTCAGGGTCGTTGACCAGACGCCGGTACTTTCCATTCGTGGCGATTCCGACAACAGTGACCCACTGCCCCGGACCGAGCTCAATCCTCTTGCCGAGCGCGTCTTGCCCTGGCCAATAGCGATCAACGAAAGCCTGGTTGACGATGGCTACCGGCTGGGTAGTATCGCTGTCCTGATCGGTGAAATCCCTGCCGGCAAGCAATGGGGTGCGCAGGGTGTTGAGGTATCCAGGCGAAACATCGCCGCGATCAACCTCGATGGTTTCATGGGGACGGCGAACGTATCCCTCGGGCAGTACGCCGCGGGAGTGGATGGTGAAGCTGAGCGGGGAAAAATCGCCGACAGCGGCGGACTGAACGCCAGGAAGCTGCTTGACCCGGGCGATCAACTGGCGTTGAAATTCGACGTCCGTCTTGCCGTCATAGCCCAAAGGACTGAGGTCAAAGGAGGCGACAAGGACGCCGTGCGGATCAAATCCTGGATCGGACTTTTGCGCATTGTCGAGGCTGCGGACAAACAGCCCGGCGCATGCGAGCAAAAGCAAAGACAAGGCAACCTGCGCGATGACCAAGCCGCCGGCCAGACGAGATTTCTGGAGTCCGCCGGAGGTGCTGAGCGCTTCGTCTTTCAGAGCGTCAACGGGAGCCAGCGAGGAGGCGCGCAGGGCTGGAACGATCCCGGAGAAGGCAGCGGTCAGGATTGAAACCAGGATAGTCGCAAGCAGCACTTTGCGATCGAGTCTCCCGTTGAGAGAGAGCGGGAGCGACGTCGGAGGCAGGAAGGCGGACAAAGTCCGGGCTGTCCACATGGTGACAATCAGCGCAACCCCGCCGCCGGCGAGAGCAACCAGCAAATTTTCAATCAGCAGTTGGCGTATCAAACGCCACTTGCTTGCCCCCATTGAGAGTCGAATGGCGAACTCGCGGCGACGCGATACGGAGCGCACCAGCAGAAGGTTGGCGACGTTGGCACAGGCCAGCAAAAGAAGGACCGCGGCGAGGGCCAGCAGTATGGGCAAGGTTCCAGCGAGGTAAACATTAGCGCCGAATGGAGAGCGCCACAGCGGGTCGGAGGAGATTTGATTCGCGCCCTGATGAACCGTGGGATAGTGATCGACAATGCGCTGCATGAGCAGGTTTAGCTCTTTGTCGACCTGGCGGCGATCGACACCCGGCTTCATGACGCCGAGGACGTTGAGCCAGGCGGCGCCGCGGTCTTCAATGCGGTCTGAACGCCAGACCTGGCGATCCATACCGATTGGCAGCCAAATGTCGGTGCGCAAACCTGATTTGCATCCCTGAAAGCCTTTGGGCGCGACGCCGACAATCGTGTACGGGTTGAGGTTGATTTGAATGGTCTTGCCAACGATCGCTTGATCCGCGGCAAAGCGGTTTTGCCAGAGATCGTAGCTGAGCACTGCTTGTGCCGCACCGGCACGCTCATTTGCCTGCGATGCGAGCAGCGATTGACCAAGGATGGGGCGGACGCCCAATACCTCAAAATAATCTGCCGAAGCCACAGCTCCATAGATGCGCCGCGGCGTGGCCGATCCGGTAATGGACATGAAGTCATCGTGATATCCAACCAGGCCGGAGAGGCTCTGAACATTGTCGCGAAGATCGACAAAGTCAGGATATGAAAACGGCGGGCCAGGATGCTCGCTCCTGTCACCGCGCATGATGGTGATCATCTGGCCGGTTTCAGATGCGCCGGGCACAGGGTTGAAGAGCGTTGAACGAATCCAGGTTCCGATGGTGCTGCAAGCACCGATTCCGAGGGCGAGAGTGAGCACCGCGGTGAGCGTAAACCCAGGCGCCTTGCGCAACTGACGTAAAGCATAACGCAGGTCCTGCAGGAGCATGACTAGGCCTCCACTTCCTCTGTGAGCTTTTTGAGCTCGTCTTCCGAGACCACCTTTCCGTCAAAAAGATGCACTTCGCGCTGCGCGTGTTTGGCGAAGCGTGGATCGTGGGTAACCATGCAGATGGTTGAGCCTTCGCGGTGCAGATCGGCAAGCAGGTGCATGACGGCTTCGCCATTCTTTGAATCGAGGTTGCCGGTAGGCTCATCGGCAAGCAGGATCGAGGGCGAACCGGCGAGGGCGCGGGCCACGGCAACACGCTGCTGCTGACCGCCGGAGAGCTGGGCCGGATAGTGACGCATGCGATGAGCCATGTTGACGCGCTCAAGGGCGTCTTTGACGCGGGTCTTGCGCTCGGCGGAGGGCATGCCGGCACGATAGGTGAGGGGAAGCTCGACATTCTCTTCGACGGTGAGATCGCCGATGAGATTGAAGCTTTGAAAGATGAAGCCGATCTCCTGGTTGCGGATGCGGGAACGATCGCCGAAGCTGAGGTTCTCGACCGGATTGTTGTTGAGCAGGTAGCGGCCGCCGGTGGGCGTATCGAGAAGGCCGAGAATGGAGAGCAGCGTGGACTTGCCGCAGCCCGACGGGCCGGACATGGCAACATACTCGCCGCGCGAGATGGTGAGGTGAATGCCAGAGAGCGCGTGGGTCTCAACTTCGTCGGTGTAGAAGACCTTGGTGAGATCCTCAATTTCAATGAGCTTATCGTTCGGTGCCATACTGTCCCCCTGTCAATGGTTTGTGGTTCGTGGTCAGTGGTGAGTGGCCGGTGCGGTTCTTGTCCAGCGTCCGGCTATTCAAGCCGGATGCGGTCGACGCTGTCTTCGCGCGACATATCAGAGAGGATCACGGTGTCGCCTTCTTTCAAGCCTTCGATAATCTGAATGGCATTGACCGATGCGCGACCAACTTTAACAGGCACGCGCACAGCGCCTTTGCCATCGGCATCTTCTTTGAAGAGGCTCAGGGTGGAGTTCTCATTGCCCAAAGCCGGCCTGCCTACCTGAAGCACATCGGTCAATCGCGCCAGGTCAATCGTGCCCTCGACGCTCAGTTGCGGTCGTGCTCCCTGCGGTAAAGGCCCATCGAGAGATACGTCAACAGTGACCGTTCCGTTCACAACAGTTGGATCAATCCTAATGACGTGTCCGGGAATGACGCCGTTGTGGGTATCGATAGAAGCGGGCTGGCCGAGCTGAATGTCGCGAGCCTGGGTCTCAGCAATCTGCAGGGCAGCCTTGAGCTTGTCGAGCTGAATAACTTCAGCTACCGAGGTTCCCGCGGAGACGTGCTGGCCGACCTGAAGCGGAACCGCGAGGGCGGCAACGGAACCCGAGATGCCTGCCCTGACCTGCAGAGCCGCAGACTGCTTTTGATAAAGATCAAGAAGCGCCTTGGCCTGGTCGATCTTGGTTTGTGAGGAGGCAAGCTGAATCTCAATCGCTTTCTGATTGACATCAAGCTGCTGCAGGCTGAGCTGATGCTGGGTGGTCAGCTGGTCGGCGGTGTTCTTTGACTTGCTGTAAGCAAGGCCGGAGATGACGCCAAGATCGTAGAGGGCCTTGTCAGACTGCGCCTGCAACTGGTCCTGCGTGTAATCGGAATTGACCTGGGCAGCCGAGGTTTTCTTGTCCATCATGGTGCTTTGCAGCGATGCCTGAAGACTCTTGTAGTCGGCCTGCGCGGCCTTGAGCGCGAGTTGGGCGTTGAGCAACTCCTGCTGAAGTTGCGGGTCGGCCAGGTCCATCAGGATGGTATCCGGAGTGACCTTGGCGCCGGGCAACACACGGATGCGCACGACGGTCGAGTCCGTCTGGGCGGGAATCAACTGGATCGAGTCCTCACGGGGGACCAGGGAGCCAGTCGAGGCACGCACCTGAATGGTCAGGTCGCCGCGGCGAACCGTATCAGGCCAGATTGTGGAACGGTCAACAGGGGTTGCGGCAGGCTTGAGCCGTGATACCCCAAACACCGCGGCTGCCAATACCACCGCTGCAACACCGGCGATGATGTAGAGCCGGCGCTTCCGTTTTTGCAATAAGTCAGGACGTGCGATATCCATCACACCTTGGTATAGCACTTGCGGTACCAAAGAACCGCTGGAAACACGTGCTGAAAACAATAGACTTATGATGACTTTGGCGGGTCCATGAGCGATGGCAGTGACCGCTTCCGAAGCGAGGGTGTTCGATATCGGACAGTATGGAACCGTGGGATGATCTGGTGCTGGCGGGAAGAACGCGTTTCCGCATACGTCAGCAGCGTTCGACGGCGAGTGCAACGGCGTTGCCGCCGCCGAGGCACAATGAGGCAATGCCCTTGTTTTTTCCGAGGGTTTGAAGGGCGTAGAGCAGGGTGACGAGGACGCGGGCGCCGCTTGCCCCGATGGGATGGCCGATGGCCACTGCGCCGCCATGAACATTGACCCGAGCAGGGTCGAGGTCGAGGTCGCGATTGACGGCCAGGGCCTGGACGCTGAAGGCCTCATTCAATTCGAAGAGATCGACATCGTTGAGATGCCACCCGGCGCCGGCGGCGGCTTTGCGAACGGCCTCGATGGGGGCCAGGCCGAACCACTCCGGAGCGACACCGCTTGTGGACTGGGCGCGAATGACTGCGAGCGGTTTGAGGCCGAGTTGCTGCGCACGCTCCGCACTGGTGACAACAAGGGCGGCTGCTCCGTCGCTGACACCGGGCGCATTGCCTGCGGTGACGGTGCCGTTGGCCTTGAAGGCAGGTTTGAGGCTGGCCAGAATTTCCACGGTTGTGTTGGGTCGGATGGTTTCGTCTGTTTCGAAGAGGGTGGGAGCCTCGGTTTTCGTGGTGGAGGGAATTTGGACGGGAAGGATTTCGTCGCGGAAGAGGCCAGCGTCGGTGGCGACGGCGGCGCGGCGGTGGGACTCGGCGGCAAAGGCATCTTGCTGATAGCGGGTGATGCCGTATTTTGCGGCAATCATCTCTGCGCCGACACCCATGTGAAAGCCGTTGTATGCGTCCCAAAGCCCGTCGAAGATCATGGAATCGACAAGCTCGGCGTTGCCCATGCGATAGCCGGATCGAGCCTGGAGGAGCAGATACGGCGCGTTGGTCATGGATTCCATGCCGCCGGCGACGACGACCTGGGCGTTGCCGGTTTGAATGGCCTGGGCGGCGAGGGCTACGGCCTTCAGGCCGGAGCCGCAGACCTGGTTGATGGTGAAGGCGCTCGCCGTGGGGGAAAGTCCGCCATTGATGGCGGCTTGGCGAGCGGGGTTCTGACCGAGGCCGGCCTGGAGGACGCAGCCCATGATGCACTCGTCGATGAGCGCGGGGTCGATGGTGGCGGGGCGGGCAGCTTCGCGGACGGCCAACGCTCCCAACTGCGGTGAGGTGAAGGACTGGAGCGATCCTTGAAACTTGCCGACCGGAGTGCGGACTGCCGAAACAATGACTGGATCGATCATGCGTTGCTCTCGATGTGTGCGGGAGGATTCAGTCTCAGCTTTGATGCGGCCGGCGGCTCAGATGCGTCCAGCAGCGCGGAGGTCGCGAATTTCATCGTTATCGAAGACGCGTGAACGAATGAGGAAGCGCACTCCTTCAGCGTTGTCGAGCGAAAACATGCCGCCATGGCCGGGTACGACATCGAGTGTGAGCTGGGTATGCTTCCAGTATTCAAATTGACTTGAGCTCATGTAAAAGGGCTCACCGTCCACTTCCCCCAATTGCACATCCGAATCGCCAATGATCAGCTCGCCGCGCGAATAGCACATGGGAGAGCTGCCGTCGCAACAGCCTCCTGATTGATGGAACATCAGGGGACCATGCTTTTCTCGCAGGACTCTAATCAGGTGAATGGCGAGGTCGGTCGCCAGCACCTGGGTGGGTAACTGAGCCATACGATCCTCACTTTCTGCAAAGAAGTCTTTTCTCTGCGATGTCAATTCTTGAATACCGATGTTGAGGGATGATGGTTCATCCAATCAAACCAATAATCCTTGTTGGCATCCATGGGCTGGAGGCATTTGCCGGCAAGTGTGCCAGCCGTTGCGCAGCCTTGGAAGTTCCAGATACTGCTGGTCTCGATGTCTTGCATGACGCCGCTGTTCGACGATTGAGCTGTGACAAAAGTTAAAGGCCGACCATCGATCCCAGCCTGAAAGGCGCGAATGGATGCCTGGTCGGGGCCGACGATAATCAGAATGGGATTGTCCGCGAATCGGTCCTCGATCAATCTGGCTGCGAGAATGGATTTGATGGGCCAGGCCCTGCTTTGGCCATTGGCAATCATTCCGAGCATCAACTCGTGGGGTGGGATCCCTGACTTCTGCGTGTCGACGACGACATGGGTCTTTTCAACGTCGGTCTCCCAATCTTTTGAATCGTATTCGGGAACATACTTCGCATCGGGGAGAAGCACGAGACCATTGGGACGTGCTGTGCGCCAGAGGCTGAAGGTCAATTCGTCACTATGGATGAGTTCGAGCTGCCTGCCTTGGAAGGGTCCAAAGATTGCCTTGCCGGTGCTCTGCTGCCAGATGGTGCCGGTCTCAAGATCGCGGATGAGGGCGTTTCCATTGTTGATTCCCGCGAGCTGAAAGTGAAGGGCTCTCCCATCCATCACTCGCTTCCATACCAGTCCGGCGTGGCAGAGAGTGCAATAAGTAGCGGCTATGGGAATGCCGCCGACCGTGTCATTGACGACATGGTGATAGCCGATGGTGCGGATGGGATAGGCGCGAGTTTCGGCTCCCAGCGTGACAGACAATACTTTTTCGTCGGCATCGGTGCTTGCTGAGGCGGCGCTTGTGAAGGCCAGCGCGGAATAGGAATGAAACATCATTTCGTAGATGTTGATGTGGGTGAGGCAGGCGGCCGCGACGGTGATGACTGAAAACAAGACAAGCGCGCATCGAGGGAGAAGGCGGGTTGTTCGTTGCCACACCGCAAGGCCGATCCACATGACGGCGAGGGCGCAGATGGCCGAGATCCACGGAGCAGCACCGCGAACGGTTAACGCGAGATTGAGCGTGCCCGGGTGCTGAGGACGAAAAGGGCGGATCACGTAAACGGGAAAGAGGAGGTAGGCGATGGCGATGACGGTGCATGCCACGGCAGCCCAAAGGACGCGGCCCGATTTGAGTTTTTCATTCAATTGCGAGGAGTCCTGCTCCTCAGCTTCACTGAGCGGCATTGGCATGGATTTCTACCTCGATTTCTGGTCCCATCCTTCGAGCAAAAAGCGCTCGAAGGATGGGGCACTCAACTTCATTGTCGAGGTTTAGAAGAAGCCAAGCTTCTTGGGGCTGTAGCTGACCAGCAGGTTTTTGGTCTGCTGGTAATGATCGAGCATCATCGCGTGGGTTTCGCGCCCGATGCCTGACTGCTTGTAGCCCCCGAAGGCAGCGTGGGCCGGATAGGCATGGTAGCAGTTGACCCACACGCGGCCGGCCTGAATGCCGCGGCCCAGATGGTAGCAGCGATTGGCATCGCGGCTCCACAATCCTGCACCGAGGCCGTAGAGCGTGTCGTTGGCGATGGCAAGGGCTTCGTCCTGCGTTTTGAAAGTAGTGACGGAAACGACGGGGCCGAAGATTTCTTCCTGGAAGATTCGCATGCGATTGTTGCCGCGGAAGACGGTGGGCTGCACATAGTAGCCGCCCTCGAGGTCGCCGCCAAGATTTGCACGGCTGCCACCGGCGAGCAGTTCCGCGCCTTCCTTGTGACCAATATCAATGTAGCTGAGGATCTTCTCCAACTGCTCCGTGGAAACCTGGGCGCCGATCATGGTGGAGCTTTCAAGCGGATTGGCCTGCTTGATGGCGGCGACACGCTTGAGTGCGCGCTCCATGAAGCGGTCGTAGATGCTCTCCTGGATGAGCGCGCGGCTGGGGCAGGTGCAGACTTCGCCCTGGTTGAGGGCGAACATGACGAAGCCCTCGATGGCCTTGTCAAAGAAATCGTCGTCTTCATTGCAGACATCTTCAAAAAAGATGTTGGGGGATTTGCCGCCCAGTTCCAGGGTGACGGGAATCAGGTTCTGGCTGGCGTACTGCATGATGAGGCGTCCGGTTGTGGTTTCTCCGGTGAAGGCGATCTTGGCTACGCGAGAGCTGGAAGCGAGAGGCTTGCCGGCTTCAAGGCCATAGCCGTTGACGATATTCAGCACGCCGGGAGGCAGCAAGTCGCCAACCAGTTCAGCCCAAACCAAAATGCTTGCTGGAGTTTGTTCAGCGGGTTTGAGGACCACGCAGTTGCCGGCAGCGAGGGCCGGCGCGAGCTTCCATGTGGCCATGAGCAGCGGGAAGTTCCAGGGGATGATTTGCCCCACAACGCCGAGCGGCTCATGGAAGTGATAGGCGACGGTATCGCTGTCAATCTCAGACAGCGTGCCTTCCTGAGCGCGGATGCAGCCGGCGAAGTAGCGCCAATGGTCGATGGCCAGGGGCAGGTCAGCCGCAGTGGTTTCGCGGATGGGCTTACCGTTGTCCCATGTCTCGGCCAGCGCAAGCATGTCGAGGTTGTCTTCCATGCGCTGGGCAATCTGATTGAGGATGATGGCGCGCTGGGTGGGGCTGGTGAGCGCCCAGCCATGCCGAGCTGCGTGGGCAGCGTCAAGCGCCAGGTCAATATCTTTCGCAATGGAGCGTGGGATTTCACAAAACGTTCTGCCGGTGATGGGCGTGACGTTCTCAAAGTACTGACCAGAGGCGGGCTCGACCCATTTTCCGCCTATGTAGTTGCCATAACGGGGACGGAAGCTCGCATGTTCACTGAGCTTGCCGGGATGCACTACCGTGACAGTCGCCATTGATGTGTCCTCCAGGTGGGAAATACCGCGCAGGTGCGGGCGCAGGGGACGCGGCTGGAGAATAATACACCGCTGCCTGCCACGATGGGCAACCGGGGGATGGGAGGCGCGACAAGCGGCATGAATGGAAGGTTTTGCGGGCCGGTGCCATTCATTCGAAAGCAATTTTGAAGGACGTACGGACGCAGGTTGACGGTGCGACCAGGCTCCGATTTTTGCACGGCCAATTCCTGGCGACCGCGGGCAGAAAATGTGACGGAATGGCAAGAGGTTGCGATCTGATTGAGAGTGGAAACAAATAAAACATAAACAATATATAAGTATTTCTTTTCAAAATCCTCATTTGTTCTTTATGTCACTTTTGCGTTACTTAGATCAATCCGAAACGACCGGACCAAATAAAGCGGCACGAGAATCCTCGGCATTGGATTCCACACGGCGAATGCGGCTGTGTGGTGCTGAAGGCCTGCCGGCGGTTTGAACAGCCCGCAAGCACGAGGTGTTTTGCGTCGAGTGTTGGTTCGAAATTGAAATGAGTCATTTCAACAAACATTTTTTCTTCTGGAGGATACAGCGCCGATGAATCTTAATGCGAACCGCATACTTCAAACGATGGCCGGAACCGTAATGGCATTTTCCCTAATCGCGGGCGCGCAAACACAACCTGCGCCTGCACCAGCGGCCACACCTGCGGCAACACCGCCAGCAGCCTCACCCGCGCCGGCGGCTGATCAGGCTCCAGCGGCGCCGGCCGCGCCGGCAGCTCCAACGTGGAGTGTTGGTCCCATGGATGTGAGCGGTTTCATCGACGGATACTACAGTGTCAACTTCAACCGGCCGACGGCGACCAACAATGGGCAAGTCAACGACCTCTACAACTTCGACGATAAAACGGACCAGTTCAGCCTGAGCGCGGCAAAGCTGACCTTGAATCACGATCCGGACCCGGTGGGCGCGCATGTCGATTTTATTTACGGACGCACCAACGACTTCATCAACGCCCCCACGCCAAATACAAGCTCGGCCGATCAGCTGGACTACATTGAGCAGGCGTTTCTGAGCTTGAAACCGCCAAAGGCTAAGGGCTTCGAACTGGACTTCGGCAAGTTCGTTACTTCAGCCGGAGCGGAAGTGATTGAAGCAAAGGACAACTGGAACTACTCGCGCTCGCTGCTGTTTGCCTGGGCAATTCCCTACTGGCATTTTGGAGCGCGCACTTCGGTGCCGGTTTCGAAGGTGGACACAATCGGCGTCCAGGTTGTGAACGGCTGGAACAACGTTGCGAAGTCGAACGGTGGAGCAACGGTGGGCCTGACGAACGTGCTGACCAAGCCGAAGTACACATGGAGCCTGAACTACTACGTTGGCCCTGAGAATGCGAACACCTCCTCGGGCATGCGCAACCTGATCGACACCACATTGCTGCTGACGCCCAACGCAAAGTTCAACCTGTACCTGAACTACGACTACGGCTCGAACCAGGACTCGATCACCACGATCACTTATCCCGAGAACAGAACAAACAGCCCGCATCCACTGGCAACCGCCATCACCTCTGGCGACAACATTCTGAACACCTGGCAGGGCGGCGCTGTTGCTTTCCACGAGCAGGCTACGGGCAAGGTTGCCATCTCAGGCAGGTATGAGTACTTCGACGATGCGAACGGTTACGAGACGGGCACCACGCAAACAGTGCAGGAGTTCACAGGCACCTATGAATACAAGTGGGTGGAGGGACTGCTGACCAGGGTTGAGTATCGCGGCGACTTCTCAAACAAGGCCGTATTCCACAAGGACCAGGCTTCACTGGTAGATCAGCAGCAGACGTTGACAGTTGGCTTTATCGCCTTCTTCGGTCCAAAGCGCTAACCGGCAGCTTTCGTACCCGGGGGAGAAAGATCGATCAACCCAACCACCGAACAAACAGCGAGCCTGGCCAGAGGGGATTGACACCGTTGACCTGGCCCGACTCGCTGGCCTGAAAGCACACGCTCTTCCACCCGGGCCACGAATTGGAATCGGGTGCAGCAAAACAAAACGAACCGAACTGAACCAGATCGAAAGAATCCAGGAGAATGCTCATGGCAGAACAAAAAGCACCACAGATGCAGGCCACCCTGGGCCTTACCGGGCTGACCAGCAACGCAATGGCCCTCATCGCCCCCGGAGCCTTTCTATGGCTCACCTTCTACATCCAGGCCACGACAGGCACAACCGCACCAACCATGTGGCTCGGCATCTTTGGCGCCTTGTTGCTATGCCTGGCCACCGCAGTCGCATACGCCGAGATCTCCAAACTCTATCCGGGCACTGGGTCGAGCTACTACTACGCTGAGCAGGCGCTGTTGTCGAAAGACAAGGCCTTCAAATACGCGCGCGTAGCCAAGTTCATTGTCGGCTGGGGCTCCCACCTTTATTACTGGGTGTATCCCGGTGTGATGGTCGCGACAACCGGCATCTTCTGCGGCTACATCGTTGGCTTTCTCTATCCGAACGTAATGAGCGGATCGAACCCTGGACCGGTGTTCATGGCGCTGGTAGCGGTGGTCTTCTCCATCTTTGTGGGCTGGATCGCCGCAAAGGGCGCTGGCGCGTCGACAGCTGTAAACCTGGCCATCAATATTATCCAGATTTCGGCGCTGGTGGTCTTCAGCTTCCTAGCAGTTGGCTATCGCGTGAGCCATCCTGCCGGGTCGCCTGCTTTCCAGTACGATGGCCAGTCGCTGGCTACCTACACCTACCAGTTCGCGACGGCGAAGGACGGCTCAACGGTTCGCGATGCCAGCGGCAATCCCCTGCCCCTGCTGGACTCTGCCGGCAAGCCGGTTCCCTTCACCATCGACTATCCGGAGAAGGATTCGAGCGGCAACTTCCTTTCGCATCCTAACGCGATGTCAGTGGTCTCGCCACACAAGTTCAGCTACGTCTTCATTCAGGCCACGGTCGCCATTCTGATCCTGGTCGGATTCGAATCCGTGACATCGATGGGGGGTGAGGCGAAGAATCCGACCAAGCATATTCCCATTGCTGTAATTGCATCGCTGCTGATACAGGGGTTGGTTTGCTATCTAATAGAATATTTCGCGGCCAATTACTTCCTCAGTAGTGGGTACTCGATGCAATCGGCAGCAAGTTCGGCGGCTCCCATCGGCGACATGATGATCATTGTCGGCGACGGGCTGTTGGGACAGGGGCATGGCAAATACTTCATGCTGGCCGAGGCGGTCACCGTCTTCTTCGCGCTGATCGGCACCACGCTCAGCTGCATGAACACCGGCGCCCGCGTGACCTATGCCATGGGCAAGGACGACGAAGCACCTGAGCACTTCGGCATTCTTCACGCCGATTCGCTGTCGCCGCGCAAGGCCATCTGGACATTGGTTGCCATCTCCGCGGTCATCGGCGTCGTCGCTGTCTCGCTGGTGTTTGGCGATGCCGGCGCACCCACCGATGCAGCGATCGCCGCGCTACCGCACGGCGTCTTCTCAAGCTTCGGATACCTGTCACACGATCAACTGGCAGCGCTGCCAAACTCGCTGCTGACCATCACACTTACCTCCAACTTCGGCACATTCATTCTTTACGCGCTGAGTTGCTTCCTGTGCATCGTGGCCTTCCACGGACGGCCCGATTACAGCTTCGTCAAGCACACGCTGATCCCCGGTTTCGGGCTGCTGGCCAACCTGGTCTGTATGGCCTTCTACCTGATCAGCCCCGCATTCGGGCTGGGCACGTTCAAGGAGCCACTGCTGGCGGTGGGCATCGCCGCTGTCTGGGGCATCTACGGGGCCATCTACTTCCTGCGCTCTTCAAAGGCAAAGGGCAAGGCAGTCCTGCTTACAGCAAAATAGATAGAGGTGGTCGAACATGGAGAAGGGCCGGGGCCAGCATTCGCTGCCCCGGCCCTTCCGTCTTTGCGTTGAACTCTTGGCAGGCGCTGGAGCGGGAGTCTGAGGGAGCGAAGGGCAAGGCAAGCGAGAAACCGGCTGTGCCGCCTTGCGCGCGCATCCCCGGGCTGGATATGTTTGTGAAGCAGTCTGAGCGATTGACGAGAAGAGATTCATGGACGTTTTAAAGCGGCTTTTCGAGCAGCACTATCATTTCCCAGCAGCAAACGCCCAGCCTCTGCAGGGCCAACTCGGCGGTTCAGGACGGGCCATTGTGAGGCTCACCGGCGAAGGAATGAGCGCGATTGGAATTGTGTATCCGGTAAAAGAAGAGAATATTGCCTTCCTCGAATTCTCAAAGCATTTCTATCGACATGGATTGCCGGTACCCGAGATTTATGCGGAGGACCTGGGCCACGACGCTTACCTTGAAGAGGACCTGGGCGACACCACGCTGTTCGAGTTCCTGGGAAGGAATCGCGAAGGCACGGCAGTCTCACCGGCGGCGATGGAAGCCTATCGCCAGGCGGTGGCAGCGCTACCGCAGTTTCAAGTTGAGGCTGGTCGCAATCTGAATTACAAGGTTTGCTATCCGCGCGCCAGTTTCGATCGCCAATCCATCGCCTGGGATCTGAATTATTTCAAGTATTATTTCCTGCGCCTCGCAGGCGTGCCTTTCAACGAGCAGGCGCTTGAAGATGATTTCGGACGGTTGGCAAAGCTGTTGCTCAGCGCGGACCGCGATTATTTTCTCTATCGGGATTTTCAAAGCCGTAACGTGATGCTGCGGGACGGCCGGCCGTATTTTCTTGACTACCAGGGCGGCCGAAAAGGCGCACTCCAGTACGACATTGCGTCGCTGCTCTACGACGGCAAAGCGGATCTGCCCCCGGAGATGCGGCAGGAGTTGCTTGACTACTATCTCGACTGTCTCGGCAAATACGTTGCAGTCGATCGCGCGGCGTTCATGGAGCACTACTACGCGTACGTTTATGTGCGCATTCTGCAGGCACTGGGCGCGTATGGGTTCAGAGGATTCTATGAGCGCAAGGCGCATTTTTTGCAGAGTGTTCCGTATGCGCTGAAAAACCTGCGCTGGTTGGCGAATCATGTGAAACTGCCAGTCACCTTGCCGGCATTAATGGACGCGCTGAACAGGATGTCAGCGTCAGAAAAGCTGTTGGGGCTGGCCTCGTCCGCAGAACCATTGACGGTGCGGATTTTCAGTTTCAGCTTCCACCGTGAAGCACCGGGCGATGAATCCGGGAACGGCGGCGGATTTGTCTTCGATGCGCGCAGCATGCCGAATCCTGGGCGCGAGGAACAGTTCCGGCAGTTGACCGGCAAAGACGGTGCGGTCATCGAATATCTGGATCGCCAGGCGAGCGTGCAGCAGTTTCTTGAAGCCACGGAGTCTCTTGTGGACGCGAGCGTGAGCAGCTATCAACAACGCGGCTTCAAGAACCTGATGGTTTCGTTTGGTTGCACGGGAGGCCAGCACCGCTCTGTGTACCTGGCGGAGCAGATGGCAAAACATTTGAGAGCCGCAAATGGGGTGGAAGTGATTGTGCGCCACATTGAGTTGGAGAAGATGGGCCGATGAAGGCGATGATTCTGGCAGCGGGGTTGGGGACACGCCTGCAGCCGCTGACCAATGATTGTCCAAAGGCGCTGGTAACAGTAGGCGGCCGAACGCTGCTGGAGATTGCAGTGACGCGGCTGCGGGGCTTTGGCGTGCGCGAGGTGATTGTGAATGTGCATCACTTTGCGGAGAGGATCGCCGAGTATTTGGGGGCCCAGGGCAATTTCGGCGTGCGGATTGAAATCAGCCGCGAAGACGCGCTTCTGGATACCGGCGGCGGATTGAAGAAGGCTGGGTATTTTTTCCTTGGGAGTGACGGAGGCAGCCAAGAGCCGTTCATTGTGCACAACGTGGACGTGATCAGCTCCATCGACCTGGGAAGCATGATGCGGTTTCACAACGACCACGGCGGGCTGGCAACGCTGGCCGTTCAGGATCGTGAAACGTCGCGGTATTTGTTGTTTGACGAGCAAGGACAACTTTGCGGGCGCAGGGGGGGGCGCGATGGGAAGGCGGAGATGGCGAGGTCTTGCAACCATGCGCAGGCGCGGGCTTTCGCAGGCATCCACGTCATTTCTCCGCAACTGCTCCTAAAGATGGGAGAGGACGATGTTTTTTCGATCATCAATACTTATCTGGATCTCGCCGGGCAAGGGGAAAGAATTGTGGCGTTTCCTGTGGATGATCGCTATTGGCGAGATCTCGGCCGGCCGGAGAGCCTTGCGCAGGCAGCGGTGGATCTTGCGAATGGCAAGTGGTCCATCCAGAATTAACACCCTGTACACCGACGAGTTGGTAATGTAGCCACAGGATTTGATCGATCTCGCGAAGCGCCCGGCGACAGCCAGCCGACACATTTCGGAGATATTGAAGAAAATCTTTTCTGCCGGTAGTATCCAGCTATCTTTGAATACTCGGGGGTGTGCAATGGGCCAACCACTTGATAGCAAGGACGCGTTTTTCTATGGCCAGTTTGTCCAGGCAGCCTATTCAATGTTTCAGAATCCGCAAAGCGCGGACCCCTTGAAGCCGGAACCACAAGGGATTCCCGAGGGGTGGGAACTGGCGGCGTGGATTCACATGTCTGACTTCATCCTGAAAATCACGACGCCGAAGTTCTACGGCATTGTTGCGCGCAACGTGGACAATCCGACCTTGCGCATTCTTGCGATTCGGGGAACAGAAAGCGCGGTGGAGTGGGTTGACGATGGGGCTGCGATCCTGGTTCCCTTCAAACAAGTGCCTTCAGCGGGAAAAGTGGCCTATGGGTTCGACAAGATCTATAGCACGCTGACGGTAGTGAAGTATTCAAAGCCGGGGACGACGGCCGTGGCTGTGAGCGATGCGCCGGAGACTTACAGCGGGTCTTTTGCGGAGCAGTTAGAGCAACTGGCGAAGAGCCACGAAGCCGAGATCGGCTTGGTTCGCGCCATGGCGCCAGCAGCCACGCGGCCGCCGCGGCCAACCGTTGTGACAGGGCACAGCCTGGGCTCCGCCCTGGCGACGCTGTTTGTGATGGAAAACGACGACAAGAAAAAGTTCGACCTGACCACGGCGTGCACATTCGCTTCGCCGCGCGTGGGCAACCTGGAGTTTGTAGGCTTGTTCAACAAGCTGCCGATCAATTCGTGGAGAATCGTCAACACGCGGGACCTGGTTCCCAAGCTGCCCTTTCATATTCCAGTTCTGGCCGACTTCGACCATGTGGATGTCGCGTATCCCTTCGACTCGGGAGGCTTCGCCAAGAACAATGCTGTGTGCTGGCATTCAATGGAGACCTACCTGCACTGGCTGGACACGAGCTCGCCGGTGCTGCCGGAGTGCGTTCCATAGGCTTTGAAGGAAAATGGCCGGATGCAGTACTCAGTTCCGCCGGGGCCGGGTAGGGGCCTGCCACCCACGCCCATTGGCTCAAATGCAGTTTTGCTCGTAATCCCTTCGCAATCTTGGCTTTGTCGGGTAGACTTAGCTCACCGGACGCTATGCCCCTTTCCCCAGGCGACAAACTCGGCCCCTATGAGATCGTTGCGCCCATTGGCGTGGGCGGAATGGGAGAGGTGTACCGGGCACGCGATCCGCGGCTGAACCGCGACGTTGCCATCAAGGTTTCCGCCCAGAATTTCAGTGCGGGATTCGAAGAGGAGGCCCGGGCAATTGCGGCGCTCAATCACCCTCATATTTGTCAGATTTACGATATTGGCCCGGACTACCTGGTGTTGGAGTATGTAGAAGGCAAGCCGATCGCGGGGCCGATTCGCGTGGAAGAGGCCGTGAAGCTGGCCATCCAGATGACGAGCGCGCTGGAGGAAGCGCACAGCCGGGGGATTCTCCACCGCGATTTGAAGCCGGGCAATATTCTGGTGACCTCGACCGGATTCAGCAAGCTGATCGATTTCGGCCTGGCCAAGGTGATGGGAAACCCCGATCTGGACAAGACAGAAAATCTGGATCGCATGATTCAAGGCACCGTTTCGTACATGGCGCCGGAGCAAGCCGAGGGGCGGCCGCTTGACGAGCGCTCCGACGTTTTCAGTTTTGGAGCGGTGTTCTACGAGATGCTTTCGGGCAAGAAGCCGTTTCGCGGGAACTCGAAGACCGCAGTTCTGAAGGCGCTCCTGCGCGACGATCCTGCGGCAATCCAGGCGCCGGCGGAGGTTCAGCGCATCCTGGCAAGAAGCATGGCCAAGAAACCACGCGAAAGGTTTCAGAGCATGACCGAGTTGCGGGTCGCGTTAGAAGAGGTCTCGGTCCATCCCTCTGACCGGCATCCTGCGAGCGCCGCGTCAACCACGGCAGCCGTAACGCGGACCAACGTTGGCCGCGAGGTGCAGAAGGGGCTTCTTTGGCGTGGTTATACGCGGGTGAAGGCGGGCCGCGGGGTGATCCTGGCGGTGACGGGCGAGGCAGGGATTGGCAAGACCAGCACGATTGAGGATTTTTTGGCGGAGTTGGCGAGCAAGGGCGAACACCCGATTGTGGCGCGCGGCCGCTGCTCGCAGCGATTGGCCGGCGAAGAGCCCTACCTGCCGATCCTGGAAGCGCTTGAAAGCCTTGTGAATCCTCAAGCGGGGCCTTCGTTCAAGGGTGTATTGAAGGCGGTTGCGCCAACGTGGTACGGGCTTGTGGCCGGAGAGTCAGGCGAGCCTGGCCTGAGCTCAGACTCGCGCGAGACGGCGCCAGCGGCTTCGCAGGAGCGGATGAAACGGGAGTTTTGCGCGCTCGCGCAGGAGCTTTCGCTGGTTCAGCCGCTGGTTTTTTTCATCGATGACCTGCATTGGGCCGACATTTCAACGATCGACATCGTGAACTACCTGGCGGGCCGATTCGCTGACACGCGGGTGCTGGTGCTGGGCAGCTACCGCCAGTCGGATATGGCGTTGCGCGGGCATCCATTTCTCCATATTCGCAATGATCTGCAATCGCGCGGCCTGTTCCAGGAGATTGCGCTGCCGTTTTTGGAATTCAAAGACGTGGAGCACTTTCTTGCCCTGGAGTTTCCTGGACATGGGCTTCCGCAGAACTTCGCAACCTTGATTCATTCCAAGACGGAAGGCAGTCCCCTGTTCATGGCCGACCTGGTGCGGTACCTGCGGGACACAGGCGGCATTGTGGAAGAGGAAGGCAAGTGGGTGCTTGCCAGTTCAATGCCCGAGACGCCGAGCGATTTGCCGGAGTCCGTGCGGGGCATGATCCAGCGCAAGATCGACCAGGTGGAGGAGCGCGACCGCAGGCTGCTGGTGGCAGCGAGCGTGCAAGGTCACGAGTTCGATTCGGCAGTGGTGGCCGAGGCGATTGAGATGGATGCGGCCGACGTGGAAGATCGGCTGGATGTACTGGAACGTGTTCATGTGCTGGTGCGGCGCGGCGAGGAGCGTGAGTTCCCCGATCAATCGCTGACGCTGAACTACCAATTTGTGCACGTTCTGTATCAGAACGCGCTTTATGACTCGCTGCAGCCGACGCGGAGGGCTTCGCTTTGCGGACGTGTGGCAAAGGCTTTGGTCGCCCGCTACGGCGACCAGGTGGCCACGGTCGCGGCTCGGGTCGCGGTGCTGTTTGAGACGGCGCGCGACTTCTCAGCCTGCGCGCAGTATTTCTATATGGCTTCAGGCCGGTCGGCGGGACTGTTTGCATTTCGCGAAGCCTTGTCACTGGCCGAACGGGGACTGAAGGCATTGAAGGCTTTGCCTGACGGCCCGGCGCGCAAGCAGCAGGAGCTGGTTTTGCAGATGGCGCGTGGTATCGCGCTGCGCTCGACGAGCGGGTGGTCAACACCGCAGATTGAACAGGTGTTTGCGCGGGCCCGGCAACTTGCGCAAAACCTCGACGATCCGCCGGAGTTGATCCCGGTGCTGTGGGCAACGACACTTTTCCATTTGATTCGCGGAAACCTGCTTGAGTGCCGGGACAATGCAGATGAGTTGATGCGGCAAGCGGAGCGCTCGGGAGACCAAGCTTACATTATGGCTGCTCACCACATCTCGGGCGTGGTGAGGGAGTTTATCGGTGACATGGTGGAGTCGAGCCGGCTGCTGGAGCGCTGCCGCGAGTTGCACCTGCCATCGGAACACCTGGCATACGCGGCGATGTACGGACAGGACCCTGGAACGATCGGGCGAGCGATGTCGAGCCGTCCGCTGTGGGCGCTTGGCTTTCCGGATCAAGCCATCGCGCGAGCGCGTGAAACATTGGCTATTGCCAGAACGCAGGGACATCCGACCATGGTGGCATTTACGCTGGTCGTGATCCAGGGCATCCACCTTTACCGGGGCGAAGCCGCCGCGGCACTGGGTGTCGGCGACGAGATCATTGCGCTCTGCCGGGAATACGAGTTGCCGCAGGAAGCGGTGTGGAGCAAGGGGTTCCAGGGGTACGCGCTGCATCTTCTTGGGCTAACCGGCGAGGGCATCGAGGTCTTGAAAAAGAGCCTGGACGAGCAAAAAGCCATTTCGGCGGGGCTGGTGCGATCAGCGTTTCTGGCGCTGCTGGCCGAGGCGCAGTGCCGTGATGGGCGCACTGAAGAAGGTATGCAATCGGTTGACGAAGGATTCGAGCATGCCAGCCGGACGTCGGAAGGCGGTTACGCTGCGGAGTTGCACAGGGTTCGCGGCGAGCTGCTGCTGCTGAAGGGCGACACCGACGGGGCCGAAGCCAGCATGCGGGAAGCGTTGCGTTACGCGGGCCAGCAACAAGCCAAGTCTTTTGAGCTGCGTGCTGCATTGGCGCTGGCGAGATTGCTCGTATCGGCAGGACGGCGCGACGAAGCGCGCGCGGTTCTTTCTCCAATTTACGATTGGTTCACTGAAGGATTCGAGACAGCCGACCTGGTCGGCGCGCGGACGTTGTTGTCCGAGATCGGATGAAGTTGCCATGGTGAATTTCGAGCGGAAGCTACCCACAGAAGGGATGGATGCAGCCAATATCGTGCGCGGCATCCTGAAGGTGCAAGCGGCGTTTGCCGCAGCCCAGAAACGGCCCCTGGGCAGAGGCACCCACACCAAGGGCATTTGTGCGCGCGCCACGTTTGAAGTGTTCGACCTGGCACGGAAGATTGGCGATCATACGCTGACACCCCGTCTGGCGCATGGAATCTATGCCAAGCCGGGCGTTTACCCGGCAACGGTGCGATTTGCGAATGCCGCTTCGACGATTCTGTCTGATCGCAAGCCTGACCTGCGAGCAATGTCATTCTCTGTTGAGCTGCCGCCGGAACTGGCAACCAATTCGCAGTATCAGGATTTTTCGCTGCAAAGCAATCCGACGTTCCCGATCAACGACGCGCACGCATTTGCCGTGGTGATGAAGGTGTTGAGCGCGGGCAGCGGCGCGGATAAATTGAAAGCCATCTGGTCACTATCACTGATAGACTTCTTTCGCTTTGCGAAATCTGCCTTGATCGGCGCTGTACAGACACACGGCAAGAGCCGGGCGTACCAATTGAATCGCTACTGGAGCACGGTGCCATTCCGCAATGGACCCTTTGAGGCGGTGAAATATTCGGCAATTCCGAGCGCACACAACCCGGCGCATGAATTGCAGGACGAACCGAACGCGCTGCGCGACGAACTGATGCGACATCTTGAAGAAGACACCAGGATGAGTTCGTTCGACATTGCGCTGCAGGTGCTGGACACGGAGCACATGACGAATTGGGGGATGCGCCGCGAAGCGAGCTTCTGGGTTGAAAACGCGTCGGTCGAGTGGAAGGAGTCCCAAGCGCCTTTCCACGTGGTTGGACGGCTGACGCTCGTAGCCAAGTCGGCGATGGAGATAGCGGACTGCGAGCCAAAGTACATCGACGTGACCGAGCATTCCACCCCGGACAGCGAGCCGCTGGGCAGCGTCAACCGAGCGCGGATGGCCTCAGAGCACGCGAGCCGCAAAGTGCGGCTGGGAGAAACCAAGGCCGAGGAGGTGCTGGAAGGGTTGCCGACGTCGCCCGCAGTCCCTCATTCGCGCTTGAAGGGGTTGCTGCAGTTTGGGGCGGTGAGCCTGGTGGGGCTGCTTTTTGCCTATTTCGCTGCGGGGCTGGTGTATCGTCACATGGCGAAGGGAAACATTCCTGCGAACGAGCATGTGGACGAGGTACGCTACCTGAACCAGGGCTGGGGGCTTGACCGCGAGTCGCCGGGACGGGAGCTTTTCTACTACACTCCGCAGGGCGCGGGGATGCATGGCGTGCGCTATAGCTGGTTCGTGAACCTGGAACTGCCTTTCAGCAAGAAACGGATGACAGATCCGGACCACATGCGGGCGCTGAACTTCATCGTGGATCCCGCGGCAACGCCAGCGAATCCCGATCATCTTCCGGTGGGATTTGCGCGCCGCTACGACAACACCATCCACGATTCGGTGGTGGACATCACGTGTGCGGCCTGCCATACGGGCCAACTGAATGTCACCGACAAGACGACACACAAGACTACGGCAATCCGCATTGACGGCGGCGAGTCTTTGAGCGCATTCACCGACGTGGCGCCGGGCACCTTCCAGATGGACCTGGGATTGTCCATTGCCGAGACCTTGGCGAATCCTTTCAAGTTCAATCGATTTGCGGCCCGGGTGCTTGGACCGGAGCGAAACACCGTAGGGGCCAAATTCGCGTTATGGCGCAACATGGCAGGCGTCGCCGGGGAACTTGGCAAGGTGTTTGTCGGCTCTTCCGCACCTTGGCATTACCCGGTGCAGGAAGGATACGGACGCACAGACGCGCTGATGCGAATCGGCAATGTTGTGTTTGGCGATCACATCTCGGGGAAGAATTATCGCGAAGGCAATGCGCCCGTGAGCTATCCGTATTTGTGGAACATCTGGAAGTTCAACTGGGTTCAATATGACGCGTCGGTAAGCCAACCGATGGCGCGCAACGTGAGCGAGGCGATGGGCGTGGGGGCCGACTTCAGGTTGATGGACGATTACGGACGCCCGATTCCAAAGAGTGAGCGGTATAACTCGTCGGTCGCGTTCGACAACCTGGAGCATATTGAAACGACGCTGCAAACACTGACGCCGCCACGGTGGCCCGAGGATCTGCTGGGAAAGATAGATCAGGACAGGGCGAACAAGGGCAAGGCGCTGTTTGAGCTCCACTGCGTAAAGTGCCACGGACCGCACAATGCATCGAGGGCACTGAAGGATTTCTCTTCGCCGGGCCGACTTGCGGACGACCCAATGTGGGACATCAGGACCGTGGACATTGTAGGCACCGATCCAACGGCGGCCAACAATTTCTACAAGAACACGGTGGACCTGACGCACACCGGACTGACGTTTGATGAAGTGCAGCCGCTGTTGAAGAAGGGCCTGGAGACCCAGAAAGAGCGCGCGGACAAAGCAATTCCGCTGTTGAAACAGGCGATTGCGCAGCAGCAGGCGGTGGCGCTGCGAACCAAATCCGCCGATGACCTGACAACGCTGAATGACCTGAACACGCAGCTCGAGGAGATTCAGGGTTCCCCGGTGACCGATGAGGCGATTGCGCAGTTTTTCGGCTCCATCGACATGCGCGCGGTGAGTGAAGGCGTGGGGTTGAACATCCTGGGCATGATGATTCGCGACAAGTATTACGCCGACAATCACTATTCCCCTGATGCGCAGGCGTGCTTTGCGGGGTTTGACACGCTCGATCTGCCTGCGCCCAACGATGCATACAAGCCGAGGCCGCTTGAAGGCGTGTGGGCTACACCGCCGTTCCTGCACAACGGATCGGTACCGAACTTGTATGAGTTGCTTTCGCCCAGAGAAGAGCGGTCAAAGAAGTTTTTTGTTGGACGGCGCGAGTTCGATCCGGTGAAGGTGGGGTATGTGACGGAACCAGTGGAGGGCACAAAAGGCGGCTTCTGGATGAAAGCCAACACCAGGGATGCGAAGGACGGCGATTTGAATATTGGCCACGAGTTCCGAGGTCCGGCCACGACAAATCCTTCGGCGCCTCGACAACCGGGCGTGATTGGGCCGACACTCTCGGTGGATGAGCGGATGGCGATTATCGAGTATTTAAAGGTTCATCGCGATCTGCCGTCAACGGAGAATCGGAAGCCCATTGACTGCTTCGCTCTGCTGAAATAGACCGGGGATCCTGTTCCGGCAAAAAATGGCCTCCACCGTTGCAAGGTGGAGGCCATTTTGATTGCAGTACCCTGCGTGGATGCCCGAATCAGAATAGATCGGACATGACGGCGACGGATGAGTCGCAGGCATGGTTGAGGCATGGCAGTCCGAATCCCGCTTCGAGAGATTTGAGCAGCGAGAAGCTGGTGTAGTAATTGGAACTTTGAACGCCATGGGTGTCTCCAAAGTTGGTCTGGACCGTCAGCACCACCCGGTTCTGGTTCTGGGACGGGAACAGCCCTGTCCGCTGAGTGGTGCTGCCGCTATAGTCGTTTTCGTCCCAGACAATCACGATGGCGTTGAGGCCAGTCGCCCAGGCCGGTGAGGCATGGATTCCTTCGACCAGGCGCTCGATGGTGACGTCGCCTTGCAGAATCAAGCCGGGATTGAGACCGGCCTGCGTGCCGTAGGTGTAGCCACTGTCGTTCTGGCCGTAGTCGAAGGCGCAGAATGCATCGCCATTGCCGCGTCCGTGCTGGTCGTCGCACTGGTTGGGCGCGATGAATGACAGGGATGGCACATGGCCGGTTGCCAGGTCAGCATAAAGCCCGCCGGGACCATCGAAGCCGACGATGTTGGCAAGCGAGTTGTTCTCACGGTCACCATCCTGAACGCTCTTGAAGTAGGCAAACGGATTGTGCTTTACGGCGTATTCCTGCACGATGCTGGCCGTGGTGAGAGGCGCCAGGGTAGCGAAACTCGACAGGTTCGAAACCGTGCCGTTGCTATAGTTGACGCCAGAGATGGATCCGAGCGGCAAGCTCTCCTGGTAGGATTTCCACCAAAGGCCCGACCATGCGAGCTGATCGCCGATGGACATGCCAATGGTGGGCGCCGCAGGCACATGCTTGACTCCATCGAGATCGGCGAGGGCAACGAAGGGACCAGCGATCTCATTCCAGGTATCCACCGCCGGGGTCTCGGCATCGGTACCGGTGCCGGTGATGGGGCAGATGCTGCCGGTGTCGACGTTATACGGGGCGGGTGCGTCCTCGTCGGCGTTCACAACTTTGGAGGCAATATTCGGCGCGCAGGAGCTGCCCCAGGCGGGTGAGTTGTCGCTGCGGATGCCAAAGTTCGAGCCGCCAACGATTTCAAGATAGTTGGTCAGGCTCGGATGCCCCACGGCAAAATAGTTTGTCGCAAGATTGACCTGCTTATTGGCGATCAACCCGTTAAGGTAAGGTTCGTTCGGATTGTTGATGACCTGCTGGTATCCGTGGTTCTCCATCATGATGACAAACACATGATCGAGGTGGGGAATGCCGGTGGGGACCCGGCCCTCCTGGGCGATTCCGGCCGTTGTGAGCGCGCATGAAACAAGACACAAAGCTGCTTTTTTTAGCATGGATGTGACCTTTCGAGTTTTTGGTTTGGGGAAAGCAGGCTGCGAATCAATGTGACCTAGCCATGCTGTACTCTTGGCCGAACTCATTACGGAAACGTGAAAAAAATGCAAAAATCTGGACAATCTCCGGAGAAGGTCCGGCGGAAGCTTGATTACACGGAAAAGTTTTTGTGGAGAAGGAAACTTACTGAAATATGCGGTTAAGTTACAAACAAACCACGTGCGGCAGTTAGTTTTACACTGCTGCGGGAAGTTCGATTATCATTCGGAGTCATCGAGTGAATGGCTCCGAAAAGCATTCGGTCATCGAGGAGGTCAGTCATGACAAAATCCCCCACTACCAAGCCGTCGGCCCCACCGGCAAAGTTTGCGGAGCAGGAACGCGTGATTCTACCCGGCAGCGAGAAAGGTGCTGCTGCCAACGCAGTTCGGGTGAAGGCTACGCCGGCCCGATCGAAAGTGACAGTTTCAGTGATTGTGAAACGGAGGGAACCGCTAAAGATCAACCGGCGGGGCGGCCGGGCCAGCGGACCTGTCCGCGTGAGTCGGGCCGAGTTCAAGAAGCGCCATGGCGGCGACCCTTCTGCGATGAAACTGATTCGGGCGTTTGCCCGGGAGTTTCACCTGAGGGTTGAACCGGATCCCACCGCAGCGGTGCGGCGAACGGTGCAGCTGACCGGGACCGCCGCAGACGCGCAAAAGGCGTTTGGCGTGGCTCTGGAGCAAAAGACAATTGATGGCGTTGAGTACCGGGTGCGCGAGGGCGCGATCGAACTGCCGGCATCGCTGACCGGGGTGGTGGAGGCTGTACTGGGCCTGGATAACCGGCCGCAGGCAAAGCCTCACTTTCGTGTCCACAAGCCGAAACCGAAGCCCAAGCCGACTCAGGTGCCCAGCAGTTACACTCCGCCGCAGGTAGCGGAAGCTTATCAGTTTCCAGCGAACGCCAGCGGAACGGGACAGACCATCGGCATCATCGAGCTCGGGGGCGGATACCGGCAAGCGGACCTGACCGCCTACTTCAAGACGCTGAGCCTGGCCGCACCTGGCATTACGGCGGTAACTGTCGACAACGGGAAGAATTCCCCGTCGACGGCCAATAGCTCGGACGGTGAGGTGATGCTGGATGTTGAAGTGGCCGCTTCCGTTGCTCCCGGCGCGAAAATCGCCGTATATTTTGCACCCAATACGGACCAGGGATTTATCGACGCAGTGACGACCGCGGTGCACGACGCGACCAACAAGCCGAGCGTGATTTCGATCAGTTGGGGCGGACCGGAGTCCACCTGGACGCAGCAGTCGCTTACGGCGTTGGACGCTGCCTGCCAATCCGCTGCGGCGCTGGGTATCACCATCACGGTTGCTGCCGGCGACGACGGATCGACGGACGGCTTGACAGGAAACAATGTCGACTTTCCCGCGTCGAGCCCACACGTGCTGGCTTGCGGAGGAACGAACCTTGATGCCACCGGAGCCACCATTGTTTCCGAGGTGGTTTGGAACGAGTTGGCGAACACCGAAGGCGCGACAGGCGGCGGGGTGAGTACGGCATTCGCTCTTCCTAACTGGCAGGCGAACGCCAATGTCCCGGCAGCGAGTACCAGTACTGGAGGCCGGGGCGTGCCGGACGTTGCGGGCGATGCCGATCCGACTACCGGGTACTCCGTCCGCGTTGATGGGAGCACCAGCGTGATCGGGGGGACCAGCGCAGTGGCACCACTTTGGGCGGGACTGGTGGCGGTGGCCAACCAGCAGCTTGGTGAGCAGGTGGGGTTCATTCAGCCAGCCATCTACGCGGCAAAGGCCGCCTCGGCATTCAACGACATAACCCAGGGGAACAATGGCGCTTTCTCAGCCGGACCCGGGTGGGATGCCTGCACCGGGCTCGGGTCGCCGATTGCAAGCAAGCTGATCCCGTTGCTGGCAACCACCGGCGCGAACGCCAAAGGACCTGCGAAGCGGGCAAGCAAAGCGGCAAAGCGGGTGGGGAAGGCGGCGAAAATGAAGCGCGCGGTCAAGGGCCAGGCTCGGTAATAGCGACCGGGCCGGGTCGGACTGGCGGATAGTTTGATAGGATTCTGTTCTCACTTTCTCATTCGGTTGAGCGTTTTAGGAGAGTGTAGGTGCCGCGATGCCTGACCCACACCGGATCAAGGGCGAGTTAGAGGCTGCGCTGTCGCGCCCCGAATTCGCTTCAATACTTTTGCATCGGAATCGATTTGCGAAGCCGGGAAGTGCCGCAGACACGCCGGAAACCATCGCCACGCAAACCGCAAACTATCTTTGGGACAAGAAGCCTCTGCTTGACCCGGTAGAGGTTGTTATCTTGCGCGGCCCTGTGGAGCTTTACCGCGCCTACGACGGTGGGGTCCGCAAAGGCTCAGCAGGAACATTGGGGCGGTCATGGTTTGAACGATCGGTGGCGGAAGATATTTGGAAGGCGACCGATAAGCACAAAGATTACGAGCGGCAACAGTGGTACATGGAGTTTCTGCGCACGGCCAACTTTGTGCTCCCGGAATGGAACGACATGCGGGAAATTGCCTACATGGCCGTTCCTTCAGGGACGAGCGTCGTGGTCGTTCGCGGCCGTGGGAATTGGAAAGCAATGCGCACGCCTCCGGGGAAGACGCGGCCGGGAGGCGCTCCGAGCATCACTTCCGCCTCAGACGTGATGACGGGCGTTGGAATGATGCCGATCCCCGGAACCATGCAATGCATTGTTCCGCTCTTTAATGACATGTGGATCAATCAGCTACCCAGAGTTTCGCCGAAGTGGCCGTTTCTTACCTAGGGCCCGTTGACCGGCCCTGGCTGCGCGATCGCAGAAACCGGGAAGAAACATTGGCTGCTATGATTCGGCAATGTCAGACATGACCAGCCCTCCTGATTCTGCAATTGAATCTCCGGCAGCATCATCCAATGGGATGCTTCGAGACACGCCGACAGAGGAAGCAGATGGGGCGACCGTTGAGTTTGGCTTTCTGCACAATCGCAAACTCTATTTTGGACTCGTGTTGGTCATGCTCATTTATTACGGAGCATTGTTGGCGATCTCATGGAGGATCAACGGAAGCGACCGAATCCGGCTGACTTTCAACAGCATGCTGGAGCATCTGTTTCGCGGCCAATTTGATGTTGATCCACAAGTGGTGGGAGACGACGGCTTCCTGCGCAATGGCCACGTTTATGCCTATTGGGGGATATGGTGCGCCCTGCTGCGTCTGCCGCTTTGGCTGGCGGGAAAGATGCGGACGGATATGACCTTCTGGTCGTGTCTTGCGGCGGTTTGCATTTCAGGGATGGCAAAAGTTCGCGCTGTGTTGCTGGTATGCCGTAGTGCCTCGGGAAATGCCGTCAAATGGTGGCCGGCGGGGCTGGTGCTGTCATACTTTGTTTTTGCGGGCGGAGCGACTGCATACTTGAAGGACGAAATCTGGACAGAGGTGATGCTCTGGGCATATTGCTTCGCATCCATTTTTGTCTACTTCGCAATCAAGGGAATCGTAAGCCGCAGGTTCGATCATTCTTCCCTGGTGTGGATGGCGGTGTGTGCTGGATTGGCCTTGCTTACGCGTGCCTCTACGGGTGTCGGGCTCACGCTGACTTTATTCCTGCTGCTTGCTGTGCTTGGGTTTGAGCGCACCTCGAATGATGAAGCGGGGCGAGCGGGAATGATGCGGAGTTGCATGCGAATCATGGCCTGGCGCAGCACATGGGTCCCGCTCGCGGTGCTCGCTCTTTTCATCGCTGTTTCCGGCGCGGTCAACTACCTTCGCTGGGGAAATCCGGCAACCTTTGCAAATTACGATCTCTACTTGAATCGGGATGCCTGGCCCAATTTTGAATCGAGCCTGACTACGTATGGTGTGTTCAATCTGAAGCGCATCCCCTTTGGCCTGATTTACTATTTCTTTCCAATCTGGGTATTTCACGGGGGCAACGGTGAGCTGCTTTTTACCAGTACACAAGCTCAGCTGTTCGGGGATATCGAACTGCCTCCGAGCACCTTTCTGCTCACAGATATGCTCCCGGTCTGCTTCGTCGCATACCTGGGTTTTGCTTTGCGAAGACTGGGATGGATTGGCTCTTTGCTTACCGGGCGATGGGCTGTGGCTGTGGCTGCGGGACTGCTTGGCCCCTGCGTACTGATGCTTTCGCTTGCCTGGATGACCTATCGCTATCGAATCGAGTATTACCCGGAGATCGACTTTCTGACGCTTTTGGGCTTGTACCTGTGTCTGACTCAAAAGACGGCATTCACGAGATCAGCGGCAAGCCGGATCGCACTCAACACGGCGCTCGCGATCAGCATTCTAACCAGCACCGCAGCGCTGATGTTTCATGACATGTCAGACGAAGGAGCGGAGCCGGGAGAAATCCTCAGCCCAGGTGTTGTGCGGTACTACCATGACGTAATCCGCTATTACGTTTACGAACGGAACATATTCCGCCTCTGATTCCGCCCGCTAAGCGGAACAGTGTTTGCGATCATTGTCCGTATGAGACACAAGGGTGCTATTCTGGCTCGTCGTCTGATGGGCACGAGGAGGATGACTTGAGAATCGGCATCGTATTGGCAATCGGCGGATTGGCGTTTTTGGCAGGCTGCGGAAACCAGCAGGAGCAGGCGAAAGTTCCTGTCACACCCAAATGGCCAGGGGCTGCCTACCATATCTCGTTCGACACGAAAGCAACCAAGCCGAACCCGGCGGGAATCACCATCCCGGTGATCAAGTACACGGCGAATCCTGACGCGCTGGAAAAAAGAGCCACGCTGATTGTTCGTTTCGACACGGCCGGCGCCAAGAAACAGGGACCGATCATGAACCAGATGATTCTGGCCCCGGTGGATATCTCCGGCACAGACGGAGCTCTTCCCGCGGACTACATGGACGTGGCGGATAAAGAGCTTGCGAGGATCTTGGGGGCCTATTGCCTGAAGGGAAAAATCAAGCTGACCGTAGCGATTGCCAGGTCGTCGTTGAGCAACCAGGCCGGAGACGCCGAATTGGATGAAAAGCGATTGTCTGACTGGCTACCGCTTGATGTTGTGTTCAAGAACCCGCATTCGCGTTGCTAGCATAGCCGCGCTGACAGAGTAATGCACCCGCCGTCGAATGGCGCACGGGGCTTGCCCGACTGTGCCATGGCGAACTGTGCGCTGACCTTTGACTGCCATATCAATTGGCGGCTGGCATGAGACCGGATTCGCGGGCGAATTTGAGTGCTTCAAGAGCTGCACCGCGAGCGCCGGCAGTGTCGCCATTCGGCATCACGTGAATCGGGATGTCGGCCTGCTCTTCCCGCTGCGCTCCCATTCCGATGCGAATCTCATCCATGAACCAGCCCTGAAACTCAGGGCTCGTCTCAACCACGCCGCCGCCCACGATGAGAGCGTCAGGGTCGAAGGTGTTGATCATCTGATCGAAAAACAGTCCTAGTGCCCGTGCCTCGACGCGGAAGATCTCCCGGCACATGGGGTCCCCCTTCTCCGCCAGTCCGCGAACGCGATAGGCCGCCTTGTGAGGATCTTCAATCTTGCCGAGTTCATGATCAGGATACTTCTTGAGGAAATGCGGCAGCAGATGCCTGCGAATCGAAGTCAGAGAGCAGAGAGATTCCAAGTCGCCAAGGCGGCCGCAATTGCACTCAGGGTTCAGGCCTTCGGTACCGGGAATCATTTGGAAAGGAATGAGGACGTGGCCCAGTTCTCCGCCGAAGCCTTTTCGGCCCTTGATCACGGAGCCATCCATGATGATTCCGCCGCCATGACCCGTACCAACGACACAAGAAATCGAGGTGGTACCGCTGCTGGTGCCGAACAGAGCAAAATGCCCCCAGACGGCCGCGGCATTCGCGTCATTCAGGTAGACCACGGGTTTATCCAGGACCTGGGAAAGGTTGCCGCACATGTCGAAACTGGCCCAGTCGGCATGAACAAAATTCGTGGAGCCTTTAGCGCTGAGCACCCCAGTGGCGCTCGCCGGGCCTGGCGTGTCGAGGCCGACCACAACCACATCCGCAAGAGAACATCCGGCTTTGTCCACTGCAACTTTGAGGCCGTCCGCAATCTGTTTTAGACAGATGTCCGGCCCCTCAGTTGAGCGGGCAGGATGCTCACACAGCCCCTCGATGAGAAACTCTTCACGATCGTTGAGCAACGTATAGTTGACTGCGGTTCCGCCCAGATCCACACCTGCGACGAGCATTTTTCCCTCACTTTGATTTCATTGCAGTCGATCGAACAGATTCGCAGGGAATCCGACGTGTTTTCATTTCAGTGCATTCGATCCGGCGGTTGTCCCCCAGGCGACATCATCCCGCCTGGCGCCGGCTCTGCGTTTGCGCAACGCTCAAGATCGCATTTCGCAGACAGAGTATTGTCCCATACCAAATCAAGTCTGGCTAACGGGGATATAACGTGCCGCGGCCCTTGGACCACAGAGCATGCTCTCAATTCGGGGAGGGCTGCTCGGCGTGATCGATGACGAGAATCCTGACCGGGGCTTTGGCCGATTCGAGTTTCAAACCAAGCTGTTCCTTCAGTGCAGTGAAAATCGAGGGACCGGGCAGCTCGTCGGAGGCACCGGGTGCCGGCGCGCTTGCTGGCACTTCAGCTGCCCACTTGAGATGTAAATCAAATCCTCCGGTGAGGCCGGTCCGGTCGACGGCAGGCCGGTCAAGCCCGGACCGGGCAAGGCTAGCGGCCAGCTTTCCAATGGTCACCCCTTTCCCGTCAAGAATCCAATTGAGCCCGTCGTTTGCCAGCCGGGGAAAGTCACAAAAGGTGGGGTGGGGCGCGCCAGGCATTGGAATTGGCGCCGGTGAATCCATGAAATAAGCAGTGCAGCTGCCTTCCTTCGACGGTTGCATTTTCGCGCCTTCCTTTTCGACAGTGAGGTCATAGACGGGACGCTCCACCGTTTCCCGATGAACCTCGAGATGGAACCTGTCCTCGAGCAGCGCCTGCAGCATGATCCCCTCCACCTGTTTCACGGTCTCATTACTGTCTGTAGTGGCCTGAATATCGAAGTGGTCGGAATCCATCCAGCCATGAACTCCGGAAAGCTGGTTGCTGGGGAGATCGTAGGCGAACAGGATGAGCTGTTTCAGTGAGAAATTCTGCATGACGAGCTTACCCTGAAAAGCCTGAACGAATGCCCGGTTGTCAGCGCTTGCGTGAGGCCTAATTGAAGCCACTTCGAACATTGGCCGCGCGGCGAGTTGCTGCGTCTGGCAAAAGGCGGAGGTACCAGCAGCGGCGGCAGCCAGCGTAAATCTTGCACAGAAATACAAACTTCGTTCCCAACAATGCATTCAGAAGTCTCCCGCTTCCAGCAAGGCTGGAAGCGCCTTGCAGCCGTCTCATAAATCAATGCCAGCTCCCAGTAAGGCTGCCTTCGGGAGCTAAAGCCCTCGGCATTGGAGGCCTCCGGTGGCACGGCTGAAGCCGTGCAATTTCAAAACCGATTTATGAGACAGCTTCTAACACAGCGCCGGAGGAAGGCTCTTTCTCAATGAGCTACGTGTCGCGGCGAAAGGACATGGTGCAGCCAACCCTGAGGCGACGACTGGGCCTCGAAAACTCACCAATTGAATTGCGAGACATTTGCTTAAATGCGCAGAAAGATCTTTCTGCGATACATCCAGAACAGGATCAGCCAGTATGTAACGAGCGTGAGGATGCCGAGGAAAAGCGGCTCCAGCGCGGCACCGAACAAGTTGAGCGTGGACATTCCCAGGTGGATGCGGAAAATGCTCTGGACGAAGTCTTCGCAGACATAAGAGATGAGGTAAGCGGCAATGGAGTTCATGCCGACGACAATCAGCGGGAAGGCAAGCGCGCGCTGTTGTTTGAAATCGACGACCCAGGAGAAGGCGGCGAGGTAGAGGAAACAAACGCCTCCGCTCCAGAGAGTCCAGGACGGGGTCCAGATGCGCTTGACGATGGGGCAGATGCCGGTGAAGTGGAGGAGTAGACCCGCGGCCATGAGGGCGATGGCGGCCACCAGGAACTTGCGGAAAGGAATCCTGGGCGCAGAGTCAAGCGACCAGCAGCCTGCAGCCAGGCCCAACATCATGGTTCCGAGCGTGGGGATGAAACTGAGTGTAAGGTAGCCTCCGGCGTTATCGATGAAGCGGCTGGGGCGGGGAAGCAAATTGAGGAACCAGAGGTCAAAGGCCTGCCCAAGATTGCTGTTCTTGTTCCAATGCGCTGCAAAGCCGGTATAGATGTGATTCCAGTTTGGGTTCACGCCGAATGAGGCCCAGGGGAAGTTTGGGCCGGGCGCGGGATAGAGCGCCCAGGCGAGCCAGTAAAAGAAAAGGATGGCGCCGGTTGCGATCCACTGCCAGCGGGGGCGGGCGAAAGCCAGGAGGAATGCGAAGGTGTAGCCAAGGCCGATCTGGGCGAGCGTGTCTTCAAACGTGAAATTGGTCATTGGGCTTACCATGGAGCGGAGAAAGATGCCGAGGCCTACAAGCACAAAACTTCGCCAGATGGTGTGGAGCAGCATGTGGCGGAACGATTGACCTTTGCGTTGGCGACTGCGCAGGGAGTACGGCAGCGCCACTCCGACAAGAAATGTGAAGGAGGGCTGGATCGTGTCGTGAAGGCTCATGCCCGACCATTCGACATGAGTCTGGTTGTAGGCGAGGAACTGCCAGATGCGGCTTGCAGGGAATGAGCGAGCGACTTGAGGGAAGCGCAGGACTTCAGCCATCATGAGCAACATCACGAGGCCGCGGTATGCGTCCACGGCAAGATTGCGGGATTGCAGGTTCTGAGGAGCGGAAGCGGTTTCGATCACAAGAGAACCTCAGTGGCGACCGGCCTATCTGACCTTCAACGCGATAGCCAGTGTAACCCGGAGCGCCCGGCAAGGATCAGCAGCGCCAGTGGATCGGGGGTAGCCCGGGTGCCCGTTCAGAACTAACCGCTGTTTGCCTCGTGGGCCGCGAACCACGCCTGGGCGCGTTCCTGGATGCGTGAGATATCGGCCGGAGCGAGGTGCGTCGCGGCGGCATCCCGCTCTTGAGCCACAACCTCACGCCTGACACCGTCAATCTTGGCCGATGCGGCCAGGTTCAGCCAGAAGTAGGCTTCAGCGTAATTCTGTGGGATGCCGTGGCCAACTTCGTAGACTTTGGCGAGACTCCGTTGCGCCGGTGCATGGCCCTGATCTGCTGCTTTGCGATACCAGAGAGCGGCCTGGGCAAGGTCTTGCTTCACGCCTTCTCCGATTTCGTATGCATGTCCAAGCAGGTTTTGCGCGTCGGGGTTCCCCTGCTGGGCGGCCTTGCGAAACCAGAGCGTTGCCTCGGTGTGATCCTGCTGCACACCCAGGCCTTTGCTATAGGCCATTCCGAGGTTGATTTGTGCCGGCGCGTAACCTTGATCCGCGGCCTTGCGATACCAGCTTACCGCTTCATCAAAGTCCTGGGTCACCCCATTCCCTTCTTCGTACATCGTGCCGAGTTCGGATTGAGCCTTTGCATAGCCTTGCTCTGCCGCCTTGCGATCCCAGAACGCCACCTTGGCAAAATCCAGCGGCGTGGGCTGTGCACTTTTCGACAGGTCCAAAGGTAAATTAGCGGTGATGAACGATCCTTTGCAGCGTTCAAACAATTCAAGGCCCAGAGGGGAAGGAGTGAGATCAATGGTTTCCACGGGAAGGTACGACGTAAAGTTAAAATTCTTTTCAATAATTCCCAGGTTGAATATATAGGCAACGTCCCTGCCGATCCTCGTGACGTCGTACACACCGGTGAGCTGAATCATCTGCTCGGGAGTCACGATGATTCGAGTGGAAGCAGGAGGCTCGGCTGCTGCGGCAAGCTGCAGTGCCTTCATGCATGCGGCGACAAAGATCCGGCACTGAGTATGTGTGACATTGACGAGCAGCTCGACAAATGGGCTGTTGGATTGGTCAGTTCCTTCCACTGTGCAGGACGTGGCCAGCAGGCCGGCCCACAGTTCCTTGGTCAAATCATCGGCCCACGATCCACTCTTCATGATGCTTGCCACCAACGGCGGATGCGCGCGCATCCTGTCGGCATCAGGGTCTGAAGCCAGAAGCCTTTCTGCGCCGTGGGCAACCTCCATGGCTTTCTCAACCCTGGGCTGGTCCAGCTCCGCGCCCAGCGCCAGAATCGCGGGGCGAGCTTCAGCGCGACAAATACGGCAGAGGAACAGTACGGTTTGGAGCATCTTGAGCGTGTACAGGATGTCTTTAGGGTCGGTGAGAACGACCGCGTTGCGCAGCAAAACATCCCAAAGATTTGGATCGATGCCTTCAGGGAGAACAAACGATAACGCGATGCCTTCGTCGGCGTGCCGAACCACCCGCGCCTGCACGGCGATCCGCGGCCCGGAACTATCACCCGATACCCGCTCCACTTCGACTGTCAAGGGGATCAATTCATCGATGGGCCAGCGTTCATCGGTCCGCAGATGAAGGCCGGACGAGCTTATATCAAGAACGGTTGCTGACCGGTTGGCTGGGTCGTCGCGCCGGCGGGCAGCAAATCCAGGCGGGATTCGCCTTTCAGCCCGGGGTTTTATTGGATACCCTAGCTTGCGGATCCAGGTTTTCCACTCATTTTGCGAGGTCATTTTTTAACCGGAATCTCCGTTTTCGGCACCGATTGCTTCGAATTGTATCGTCCTCGTGTCAATTTGCGAGATCAAAAGATCGTTGTCAGTCTCGAAGGGAGTCGAATAAGCCTCTTTTCATCGATGCAATTCGGTAGCGAACTGCGGCGCTTTCGGATCCTATTGAAACCTGAATCCGAGGGCCAGATCTCATTCGTTTCGACAAGGGCTCGAAGATTCTGAGTGAATCCGGGGTCGTTACGTCCCGCAGAATGTTTGCAGGACACACTGATCGGGGCTGGCGGGAGTTGCGAACCGCTCCAAACCTTGACTGTCGTCAAATGGCTGAGAAAGGACATTCAATAACTCTTCGAAGGGCTGGAAGTCCGGGCGGCCCGCGGCATCGATAACTTCTTGAACAAGGTGGTTGCGAGCGATGAAAATCGGATTTGCCCGGCGCATGGCTGCGGCGCGTGCCTGCCGATCTGCCGGCTCCTTTGCAACACGCTCGCGCCACTCCGCAGCCCAAACGTCAAATGCCGCGGGCTCTGCGAAGAGTGTGCGGACGCCGGCATCGCCTTCCGATCCTGCAGCAGCATCGCAAAGCCGCCGGAAGGTCAAAGTGAAGTCCGCGCGATTGTCGGCCATGCGTTGCAGAAGGCTCTCAGCCAAAGCCGAATCTTCCTCAAGCTCCGACGTGAGGCCGAGTTTGCGGCGCATCCCTGCAAGACGAGCTGCTTCAAATTCTGGCTCGAATGCAGCAAGGGATTGGTTAGCCACGGCAAGGGCTGCCTCTTCGCTCCCGGATTCTAAAACCAGCAGCGGCAGCAAAGCCTCAGCAAGCCGCGCCAGATTCCAAAGCGCTACGCGGGGCTGGTTGCCATAGGCATATCGCCCGCCATGATCAATCGAGCTGAACACGGTGGCTGGATGGTATGCCTCCATGAAGGCGCAGGGGCCGTAATCGATGGTTTCCCCTGAAATTGAAGTGTTGTCAGTGTTCATGACCCCATGGATGAAGCCGAGGAGCATCCACTGTGCAATCAGCCGGGCCTGGCGGCCGATGACGCCGTCCAATAGGGCCAGGTACGGATGCGGGGATTGCGCGGCACCAGGGTAGTGCCTGGCGATGGCGTAATCGGCCAGCACGCGCGTGGCTTCAGTGTCGCCAAGTGCGGCGAAATATTGGAACGTGCCTACGCGCAGGTGGCTTGCCGCTACCCGCGTGAGCACGGCACCAGGCAATGCGGTTTCGCGCAGCACGCGCTCACCCGTGGTGACTGCGGCGAGGGCTCGCGTGGTGGGCACGCCGAGAGCCGCCATTGCCTCGCTCACGATGTACTCGCGCAAGACGGGGCCGAGCGCGGCTCTGCCATCGCCTCCACGCGAGAACGGAGTAGGACCAGAGCCCTTGAGCTGAATGTCATAACGCACTCCGTCGCGGCCTACCACTTCGCCAAGCAGCTTTGCGCGGCCGTCCCCAAGGCGCGGCACAAAATGTCCGAACTGATGACCCGCGTACGCCTGCGCCAATGGCTCGGAACCCTCGCCGATCCGGTTGCCGGCCAGGATCTCAAGGCCCGGCTCACTCGCCAATGCGTCAGGGTCCAGCCCCAGGTTCCGTGCCAAATCACGATTCAGCTTGACCAGATGAGGCACGGCAACCGGGGTGGGATCGAGACGGGCATAAAAGTACTCCGGCATCCGCGCGAAGGTGTTGTCGAAGCCGAACCGGACGGGACTGTCTTCAACCGCGGTAACGGGCACGGCGATCGGGGATGGGTCAGAGCAGCTCATGTCTATTCGATGTTTACATAACGTTTTGGTTGCGGGCCGGTTGCTTGGCCGCAGGGAGGACGAAACTCGGAACCAGTCCGGCTCTAGCTGAGAAAGTACGAAGGACATGGTGCGTGCGGCCTCCCTGATTCTGGAGCGAGCCGGAAACTTCTCGCCAGCGGCTTTTCGACCACAGAGGTCTATATACTAGTCGCGATACCAGACTGGTTTCATTCGACTCGCACGTTGAGATCCGAGTGAGTGACAGTGCGGAACTTTTGGGCAGGGAGGCTGCGTGAATATCAATTTCTCTGGACGGGTGGTTGCGGTTGCGGGCGGAACAGGTGGCCTTGGCAGGGCAGTCAGCCTCGCATTTCTCGAAGAAGGAGCCAAAGTAACAGTCACGTATCGCAACGAGGCGGAATTTCGCGAGTTGCAAGATGCAGCCGGTCAAGCAGCGGCTTCGCTGGAGGGGAGCGGGGTCGATGTTACCGATGAGAATGCTACCGCTGAATTCATTAAAGGGGTTGTGCAGCGGCACGGTTCGCTGGACGGGCTGGTGAATACCGTTGGCGGCTATGCCGGCGGGGTGAAGCTCTGGGAGATGAAGACAAGTGTTCTGGATCAGATGCTGGCGCTGAACCTCCGTTCTGGTTACGCGCTGGCACGCGCCGCCATGCCGGTTATGTTAAAGGCAGGGCATGGATCCATTGTCAACATAGCCGCGAAGGCGGCGTTGGATCATGCCGCAGGCGCGGCGGCCTATGCGGCATCAAAATCAGCCGCACTTGCGCTGATGGATTGCCTGGCGGCGGATGCCAGGGGCACCGGAGTACGGGTCAACTCCATTCTGCCAAGCATCATTGATACCGCGGCGAACCGGTCGGCAATGCCGAACGCTGACTTTGCCACCTGGCCAAAACCCGAAGAGATTGCGCAGGTTGTCCTGTTCTTGTGCAGCGATCCGGCCAAAACGATTCACGGGGCAGCGGTACCGGTTTATGGCAATGCCTAATGGTTGCCGACCGTTCTTGACTTGCAGCCGGGGCACTCCGCCGTGCCACTGAGTAAGGTGCACTAAGGAGATATCCCGAACCTCGTCAAAAGCCAGGCTGAAAACCGCTGCCTCGATCTCTTGCGGCGGGGCAAGAAGGGGCATAACAGTTCAGGGAGTATCTTTCTCTTTTGCATTCACCCGATCCACGACGGTTTCTTCGTCTCCCAGAAACAAGTCTCCAACGGGCTGAGGCGTGGCGATCTGGGTCCCGGTCTTGCCTAAGTAGGACGCGATCTCGTTCCAGCGGTAGATCGAGGCGTGTACTTTCGGGATGGCAGGTTGATACGCCGGTTCGAGCATGAGTACATAAGCGATCCAGATGCCGAGCACGATCAGAACCAACGACTGATAGACCGTCTGCAGCAGCAATGTCATCGAAGGGTAGTGGGAGATGAGGAACGAGGCAATAAAGTCGTTCGAACTCATGATGCCGAGGCCAAGGGCGATTCCAAACGACATGTCCCGAACTGAAAGTTTGATGGCACCTACACTCAGACAAAGAACAGCCAGAAGACAAAGCTCAAGGATGCTGACGGCGCGCATCAACGCGTTGGACACATCGCTGAGCACCATCAGGCCCTTGTGCGAGAACGACGTCGTGGCGATGGACAGAACGAGGCATGCAAATACCGTCCAGCGGAACATGACGGTTCCAACTAAGGCTAACCCCTGAAGCGCGCAAAGAGTGGAACGAAAGACCTCAAAGCATACGAAGAACAACAGGATCGCGCTGGCGATGTAAGCCGCGAAATAGAAAATAAAATAACCGACCTTGCACCCGTTGACAGCCCAGGCAGGCAGTTGATGGAGACTTCCTTGTCCCACCAGCAACAGCGAGAGGATCGGGGCAGTTACCGAGCGCAACACAAGATAGGCCTGCATTGCTGGGAAGCGCTTCTGCAACCCGCTTTTCCAGAATAAATAGCAAAGCACGACTGAGAGAGCAAACTCCACCGCGCCATAGAGCCGAATCAGTTGCAAATGAGCCCCGCTCTCTCAGGAACTCCTTAAGAATAATGCATCGCCACATGCCCCTTCCTGGAATCAAGTCGTCGACCCGGACAAAGTTGCTTTCAGGGACATGAATGGATCCCGTGCTTTTCATTGGAACCTGGCGCTCGATAAGTGTGCGGGATAGGCCGGCAGTTCAGACAAGTGCTTTGTCGAGAGAAGGAATCACTCCGGCGGTGAGAAAGTTGAACACTGCTTCATTGCAAAAGCCTGCTTCGGCTCATTGCCGACTACGGTAATCCCCCGGGAAAATGCCTGAAGCAATGGACGAGCGCGGTCCACGGTGTTGCCGGCGCCGGCAGCTACGACCCATAGCCGCCCGGTCTCGGCATCGACTGGACCACCAAATACCGGCGCTCCCACAAAATCGATGCCCCGGTCCTTGTGCTCTACAGTGATTCGCTCGGCGAGGGCGATGCCGATGGCGCCGCACGCGATGTGAAGCAGTCCGGGTGAAAGCGCATCGATCAGCCGGTAGACGCCAAACAAAACCTCTTCATATGCAGCATCGTCCCGGAACATGGTGATGACAGCTTCGGCGCCCAGTTCGGTTTCAGCCGGAGTCGCGGCGGCGATGGCGCCTTCGTGGATGAGTGGTTTGGTTCGCTCTTCGGTTCGGTTCCACACCGACAATTCATGCCCGGCGGCGATCAATCGCAGCGCCATCGGTGTCCCCATATTGCCGAGTCCCAGAAATCCGATTTTCATAGCGATTCCCGCACTCTTCTCCACGCAATCTACTCTGAATGATCGAAGGGACCCTTGGTATTGGTGAGTGAAGTCTATACCTCGCAACAGTGCACTCAGGTTCCTGGCCTCCCACCCTTGAATCAAAGAACGATTCAAGGATGGGGCACCCGGCAGGATTTTTGTTTAACGACGCACGCGCCTCGCGCCGTCTTCTCCCTCGGGCGGGCCGCGAACCACCGATAGTCGAAAGACGATCTCCGCCTAAGGCCGAATGCTCAGCCCCACTCCAATCACATGCCTGGCCTGAAGATTCACCGGAATAAAAACCGGGCCGCCCGGTGTCAGCACCGCTGTGGTTCCAATCATCCCCGCCACTTGCCCCACGCCGATATCAAACGCGAAGTGTGGATTATCTTTCTGCGTGACCCTCACCGCGTAATCCAGAGTGGTCGGCAGGTGCGCTCTGCTTCCCGGCGGATAGAGAATCGCGCCCAGGTTCACTGAAGTTGGCGGTTCCTGCGAAAATCCCGCAGAAGGCACGATGGCCGTCTTGAACGGCCCCGGCAGCGGAATGCCCAGCCCGCCGAAGAGCCGTCCGCCAAACCGAGTCGACTGCCCGCCCAGTCCATAGATCGAAGCATTGGTTGCTTTCAATCCAAAGTTCACCAGGAACGGCAATGGTGGCTTCAGCCATGTCTTCGTCGCCGCCACATACACATCTCCGTTGGTATAGGACTTCAAGACGCCGAACAGTGCCTGGTTCAGCGCTCCGCTCACAAACTTGTCGTTCGTGCGCACGACGCCGCCAACAGCAAGCCCCGGTGTCCACGCGCCGAACTGCCCGTCTTTCACCGCGATCACTTTGCCGTTGATGATGTTCATGCCCGCGTAGTGCCACAGATTGCTGAACGATGTGCTGTCGCCCGTCCAGTGAACGCTACGCGTGTAACCCACCTCTGCGCGGTTGGCGAATCCCTCTTCAAGGCTGAAAGTGTGTACATCGCCGATCACACTGTTCGCGTTGATGAAGTGGTAGCCCACTGCCGGATGCGAGAAGAAGTGATCCTTGGCTGTGAACACCACGTATGCTGTTGGGGTTAAAAACCCTCCGGTTTGTCCTTCCAGCGTAAGGTTCTGGGCTTTCAGGCTCCCGGCAAAGGGCGAAACCAACAGAAAAAGTATCCAAACGGTCAGATTGGCGCGCATGCGGAAGTTCACATTAAACTCCATTTTTTGGCAGTTTCCCGCCTCCGGTGACATTCAAAAACATCCTCTTGTATCACATTCAAAGAACGCCCGAATGTGACATAGATCATGTTTTGCGATTTCACCAGGTGAGTTGCCAAGTTTGCCATAATTCCCGGGTGGTAAACTCCTCCCATGCCGACCGGTCTGTTTATCACCCTCGAAGGTCTTGACGGTTCCGGCAAAACCACTCAAATCAAGCGCCTTGCCACCTGGCTGCAGAAGCGCAACCCATCTGAAGAACCCGTCCTTACCAGACAGCCCGGCGGCACTGAAACCGGCGACCGCATCCGCGCGCTGGTGCTCGACTCCCGCTCAACCGGCCTCGCGCCCATGACGGAGATGGCGCTCATGTTTGCCGACCGCGCTCAGGCCATTGCTGAAGTGATCCAGCCCGCTCTCGACGCCGGCAAGACTGTCCTCTGCGACCGCTTCACCGACTCCACCGAGGCCTACCAGGGAGGCGGCCGCGAACTTGGATCAGAAACCGTTCTCGAACTGCACAGGCTTGTCTGCGGCAACCTGCAGCCTGATCTCACCATTCTGCTTTTGCCAACCTTGGACTTCTCGCTGGCCCGTGCGCGCCGCCGCAACCAGCATGTCGAAACCAGTACCGGCCTGAACGAGACCCGCTTTGAGCAGGAACAGGACGCATTCTTCACCCGCGTCTGGAAGAAGTACCACGAAATCGCCGCCCGCGAACCCAACCGAGTCCTCCTCATTGAGGGCGACCTCAGCATAGACGAAGCCCATGAACAGATTGTCACCGCCGTCTCAAAACGTCTCCGCGCCCGCGGCCGCAAAAAGTCCGCACCGGTCGCGCAGGCAGATCGGCATAGAAGCACATAATTCTGCGCGAACCCGACCAATCCCCGCAACCTAGCGAGAGCCCATGAAACCCGCTCAACAAATTCTCCTTGCAGCAGCCGTTCTCGTCGCCGCGCCTTGCCTCTTTGCCCAGGTATCCGAGGCAGACATCGTCAGCCAGATCAAAACCCTCCGCTCGCTCGATCCCGTCCAGCGCCCACTCACCACCATCAAGCTCGCTCAGCAAGTGCGCACGCTTCCCGCCGGCTTGTCCAAGGTCAAACTGGCAGACGCCCTTGCCAATTTGGTCACAGAGGGCGATCAGGGCCAGGACGCGCTGCAGACCGCCGCCGACACCCTCACCAAGGCGCTCACTGAGTTCCCCATCGCCGCCAAGGGTAAAGAGCCGCCCGAGCCGTATCTTCTGCTGGCAAACCTGGTTCGCTACAAGCAGGTCACCACCACCCTCGACGATCCGCAGTTTGTCAAAGCTTCCCAGGTCCTGGTTGACAACGAGGCCGACGTGCAAAAGGCGGACTTCACGCTCAAGGATCTGCACGGCAAAAAGGTGACGCTCTCCGATCTGCGCGGAAAAATCGTGATGGTCAACTTCTGGGCCACATGGTGCCCGCCCTGCCGCATGGAGATGCCCGACCTCGACAAGATCTACACCCGCCTCGAGCCGCAAGGCCTGGTCATTCTTTCCATCTCTGACGAGGACAGCTCCAAGGTCAACACCTTTATCTCAAAGGCCGACTACCATCCGCCTGTCCTTCTTGATCCCGGCGACAAGGTACACAACGAATTTCATATCCTGGGCATTCCCAAGACGTTCCTCTTCGATCGCGATGGCAAGTTGCTCGGCGAGACCATTGATCAGTGCACCGGCCAGCAGTTCCTCAAGCTGCTCTCGAAGACCGACCTCCATCCATAACCACCTGTGGTGGGGCAGCCGCCGCTGGCTCTTGGATCTTGCGGTTGGGTGTTCGGCGGCATTCCCGGGCCGTCACGACTGCGCGGTCACACACTCTCCCATGATGCGGTCGATCTGTCGAAGATGGTTCAAGTCGTGTGCCGCCTCCAAGCGGACGAACTGCTCAACCGTTTGCCGTCCGCGTACCTCGTGAACCCCGTAGAACTCCACCCACCGTGCGCGCGGGACCGGCTCCAACAGTCGCAGGTTGCTCTCGCGCAGCGCCCGAAAGT
>Ga0181535_10000495_pt1 | contig 59113 bp, 47 predicted proteins | sample PEATcosm2014_Bin_44_FD_119774 | JGI IMG/M metagenome (GOLD analysis project Ga0181535, IMG submission 119774) | Peatland microbial communities from MTU Mesocosm Facility, Houghton, MI, USA - PEATcosm2014_Bin17_30_metaG | ecosystem: Environmental > Terrestrial > Soil > Wetlands > Peat | place... | reverse complement strand
TTCTCAATTTCTTTAATTTTTAGAAATAACCTTTTGGCAAGAAATTCACCGCGGGTTCGCATTCCCATTAATACAAGGTTTTTTGATCCTTTATTCTGTTCCAGAATTTCGTGAGCAATCCTAGTAATAATCCTGTTAAACCCCGGTTCGTCTATTAATTTTGATTTTACTTTCATATACAAAAAATCCTCCTTAGCTTAATGCCTTGGAGGTTTCCTATTAAGTTTTTAATCTCTTTTTTCATCCTTTTCCACCTCTCGGGATAGAGTTAAAGGTTAATTATTTATATTATAAATCTAAAATTATTTGGTATAAAAGTAAAGAAATAATTTGCAATAATTTAAAATTGCGGCCATTTCTTTTAATCATAATATTTATTCCACTCTTTTTTGGAATTTGAATGGATAGCGATTAATTTGCACTGGAGAAATAAAAACATGATTTTCGGGGTGTAGCGCAGCCCGGTTAGCGCGTCCCGATTTGGATCGGGAAGGTTCCCGATTCTCTTGATTCTGATGAGATTATTGTTCTGATTTTTTCGGGGTGTAGCGCAGCCCGGTTAGCGCGTCCCGATTTGGATCGGGAAGGTTCCCGGTTCTCTTGATTTTGATGAGATTATTGTTCTGATTTTTTCGGGGTGTAGCGCAGCCCGGTTAGCGCGCTTCGTTCGGGACGAAGAGGTCCCCGGTTCGAATCCGGGCACCCCGACTTTTTACATTTTTTTTATTAATTTAACCGGTTAGCGCGTCCCGATTCTGATCGGGAAGGTTTCCGGTTCGAATCCGGGCGCTCCGACTTTTTACATTTTTTTTATTAATTTAACCGGTTAGCGCGTCCCGATTCTGATCGGGAAGGTTTCCGGTTCGAATCCGGGCGCTCCGACATGGGTTATTTTACTTATATTCTATATAGTGAAAAACTAAATAAACACTATATTGGACATACTAAGAATATTGAACGTCGATTGTTTGAACACAATTCTTTACAGAGTTCTTCAACAAAATCTGGTGCTCCCTGGCTCTTAGTTTTTTTAAAAGAATTTTCAACTAATTCAGAATCAATTAAATTCAAATTGAAAATAAAATCCATGAAAAGTAGAAAATTTATTGATGAATTAATTGCAATAAGTTAACACGTCCCGATTCTGATCGGCCGTGCCAATTTGCGGGAAGGTCCCCGGTTCTTACATAGTTATCCCTTTGGGAGAATCCGGGCACCCCGACGATACCATTCAAAGCCTGTTAATAAATGATATACAGGCCTGATTGTTTTTAGAATAATTCATAATCAATTATCTTATAGTGATTTATGTATTCGAATCCTGCGAACAAACAAATCATTTTGTAAAAAACATAATCGCTTCAAATTCATTTTCACTAAACAAAAGTCCGATTTGAATAAATCGTTTTGATATTTTCTGACTATTTTTGATTAAAAATATCTACAATGAAAGTAATAGTTTTAAATGAAACAGAAGGAATAGACAATGAAAGCAATCGTTTTAAATGAAGCGGGAGGAATAGACAAACTGGTCTATCAAGACATCGAAAAGCCGATAGTTAAAAGTGGCGAAATTTTGGTGAAAGTGAAAAACATAGGCATGAATCCGATGGATGTTCACATTCGGGGAAATGAACAAATCCTTACGCGTTTCTTGGGAAGCGAAAGGCCTGCTATTCTCGGTTGGGATATTTCAGGTGATGTGGTTGAAAAAGCTGATGATGTAACTGATTTTGAAATTGGCGACGCTGTTTTTGGTTTAACTAAGGGAAAAGGCTATGCGGAATATGTGGCGGTCAAATCTGACTTCATGGCTCGCAAGCCGGAAAACATCAGTTACGGGGAAGCTGCCGCTGTACCTGTTGTCGGGATTACGGCTTGGGAAGCTTTAATTAAACCCGGCAACGTCAAAAAAGGCGACAAGGTTTTAATCCATGCCGGGTCGGGTGGAGTGGGATATATGGCTATACAACTCGCTAAATACCTTGGAACTACGGTAATTGCCACATCCTCCGCCAAAAATCGTGATTTTGTATTATCACTGGGTGCTGATCAACACATTGATTATAAGACCGAAAAATTTTATGAATTAGTTAAGGATGTAGATTTTGTTCTTGATCCCATCGGTGGAGAAACCCGTATGCAATCCCTCGATGTCGTGAAGAAAAACGGTACGATAGTATCGGTCGTGCCACCACAATTTGAGGAAGCTCAAAAAAAAGCGGGAGAAAAAGGCGTAAATTTGATTCTATTGCTTGGGCAGGGAAATAAGGAGGAATTGGAATCCCTGGCAAAGCTATTACAAGATGGCATTCTTAAAGTACATATTTCAGCCGTTTATTCATTTTCCCGGATGGCTGATGCTCATATACAAATAGAAAGCAAACGAACAGTTGGGAAAATAGTTGTTGAACTTTGATGTCAAAAACTTTAGGTGAAAATGATGCAGCTTTACAGACTTGAAACGATCAGCCGGTTTCACATTTAGAGTTAATTAAATTCGAAATGGAAATAAAATCGATGGGGAATAGAAAATTTATTAATGAATCAATTGCGATAGGTTAACGCGTCCCGAATTGAATATGCCGCACCATTATGTGGGAAGATCCCAGGTTTTTAAATAGTAATTCTTTTAATATAATCCTTAACATTTTTTAATTCTTTGACTACTTCTTAATATTTTATATTTTGATTTGCTATTTTATTGAACTTCAATATTTTTATAGGCTATGAAACCTCTATTATTAATACTTGACGATTGGGAAAAACGCATTGCCGCAAGCCCAAGTTGGAACCAATTAAAAGAAATGGTTGATATTGAATTTTTAACGGAGTCAATTAATACAATTCCGGATTCATTATTGTCTAATGTCAGTTTTTTAATGGCTATACGTGAAAGAACCGCATTAAATGATCAGGTATTTGCCAGACTGCCAAAATTAAAATTGGTACTGCAAACAGGCGGACACGCATACCACATTGACCTGGAGGCAGCTAAAAAACGTGGTATTGCCGTTGCCCTGGGACGCGGCGGAAAAGCCCCGCTTGCCTCTGTAACGGAACTTACAATTGCAATGATGCTTGGTGTTATGCATTTACTGCCGCAAGCACAACAATCTATGTCCATAGGTCAATGGTCCTTGCTGAACGGACGCACATTAAGTGAGCGGCGCTTAGGCATTTTGGGTATGGGCAGATATGGAAAACTTGTGGCCCGGATTGCAAAAAACTCTTTTAACATGAATGTTGTAGCATGGGCAAGACCCGGGGGCGATAATAACAATTCAGATGATATCCCAAGAATTTCCCTTGATGATTTACTGCGGAGCAGCGATATTGTAAGCATTCATCTCCGGTTATCCCCGGAATCAATAAACCTGTTGAACGCGCAGCGCCTGCAATCCATGAAACCGGGATCAATTTTAATAAATACCGCACGCGGTGCCATTGTAAATGAATCAGCATTAATAGACGCATTAATACATGGCCCCCTTGGAGGCGCCGGACTTGACGTATTCACTCATGAGCCGCTTGCACCTGATTCACAACTGCGCTCATTTAACAACGTAATCCTTACACCCCATATCGGTTGGACAGTTGAAGAAGTTTTTGAAGAATTCGCACAAATTGCAAGCACTCAACTGCTGCAATACCTGAACAAAACATTACCCGGCCAGGTATTGCTGTAATGTTTTTCTTTTTGGAATTTGTATTGTTACAGATTATTTTACGGTAGAAGAATAAACAAAGGCTATGACCATCAGGGTATAGTACTATTATTATAAAATAGAATTACACTCAGTGTGGTTCATAAAAACACAATAATTTAAATCTTAATACTAACTATGGCTCAAAATCATTCTTTTGATATTGTTTCAGATATAGACCTTCAGGAAGCAGATAACGCAGTAAATCAAGCGCTTAAGGAAATACAACAGCGTTATGATCTGAAAGACTCACACACTGAATTTGTTCTTGATAAAAAAGAAAAAAATATTTCTATCAATACAAAGGACGATTATTCTCTTAAAGCAAGTATTGATATTCTCCAGACTAAGTTTATCAGGCGAGGAATTTCTATTAAAGCTTTAAAAATAGGCGAGCCTGAACAAGCAAGCGGCGGGAGATTAAAAGTAAAAATTGATCTCCAGAGCGGAATATCAAAAGAGAATTCAAAAATAATAACTAAGCTGATTAAAGAGTCTAAATTAAAAGTTACAGCTCAAATTCAGGATGAACAGGTTCGTGTTCAGGCCCCTAAAATTGATGACCTTCAGGCGGTTATAAAATTAGTTAAGGATGCCGAATTAGACTTCCCTACTCAGTTTGTAAATATGAAATAATAAAAGAAATTTTTAATACGTGATACTCACCTTGAAGGTGAGTATCACGTAATTTTACTAGGCATTTATATTTACAAGAGTTTTATTAAAATCATCTTAAATACAACATTTTCTTGGTAATTATATTATTACCCGCTCTTAATTGATAAAAATATACACCGCTGGACAAACTATGATGTATACTTTTTTGTATATCAAAAGTAACCGAATGTTCACCTGCATTTTGATACTCGTTTACAAGAGTAGTCAGTTCATTACCAAGAACATCATAAACCTTAAGGGTTATTATTCCGGTTTTTGCCAACTGCCAGCTTATTACCGTTGAAGGATTAAATGGATTCGGATAATTCTGATTCAAAGCAAAGTTATTTAAATTTAAAACCCGATTGATAACGGGACTTAAGTCCGGATAGTATTTTGAATATGCCCTCCAAATATCTTTTTTCCCATTTTGATCATGTATCCAGTAAATTGCTATATAAGGAGTATCTTGTTGTGAAATAAATAAAGAAATATGTGGTAAGTAATTATTCCCTTCCGCATTGGATAAATTTATAGTAGTGTCAATATAATATTCTGTTTTCAAAAATATTTGTACATTATTTTTTACTGAATCTGACGTATAAACTATAAAGAAGGGGGTTACATAAGTGGAAATTTTAGTTATTAGGGGATATGCAAAAATTACAGGGTTTTCACAATTATATGAAAGATTATCTGTTGTATCAAGCCAAACTAAACTCTCAACTATCTTCCATACTCCATTTTCAAATTCCTGGTAAACTACTGAAATACCGTCCGGGTCTATGGCAGGATTAATGTTGTTTCCACTTTTAGATACTTTAATAAATTTCCATTCGGAACCTGAGTAATAATTATACATATAATTTGCTTCATAAATTTGTGTATTTCCGGCCGGCCCTTTTTCATAAATAATATTTGGATAATCATCTGAAAATTTAGAAATTTTAGGATTTGAGCAATCTAAGGTATCTAGAATAATTGGTTTTGCATTTATTGAATCAAGATTTTTATAAATTAAATTTCCATTTTGTATCCAGGCAATATAGGCCGAATTCAGCACAGGATTAATGTTATCCTCTAAAGAGTCAGTTAATGGAACTATAGTAGTTAACGAGTCATTTAGATATTCTCTCAATAGTATTTGCCAATGATCATTGATTAATGTTTGCCATGCTATTCTAACATTATTAACATTAGCAGAGTTAATAAAAGCAATACTCGGATTTGCAATCTGCCCTGTATCAGAAAATACTACAATGTTTTTATCGGAATCAGGGGTTGTTTGCCTCAAAAATAATGTGTAAACAGAATCCTGTTGATTTACCCAGCAGATGAATGAAGACTCTTCAGTAGTATAATAATATGAATTGTATAAGACATCCATATTAGAATTATTGCCTGGTATAGTTATAAAAGGAGTAGTAGTAATAGGAGGAAACTTTAAATATTGTGCAAAAATCGAATTAGAAAATAGAGATGTAACAAAAAGAATTAAACTTAAGAAATACCCTTTCATATTAACCCCGGTTAAATTGTTGGTAAAATTTAATAAACTATTATTTCAAATTCTAAATATTTTAAATTCTTAACCAGAAATAAAATTCTTATTAAATTATCAATTAATAAAAATTTTGGGAATGTGATACTCACCTTCAAGGTGAGTATCACTTAATTTTAATTTGTATTTATATTGATACGGGTTTTATTAAAATCATTTTAAATACAACATCTTTTTAGTAAGAGTATTATTACCTGCTTTTAGCCGGTAGAAATACACACCCGATGCTAAAACACCCTTAAAGGAACTTCCACTTGCGTCGAATATTATCGAATGTTCACCAGCATTCTGATATTCATTTACAAGTGTGGCAACCTCATTCCCAAGTATATCGTAGACCTTCAAAGTGACCAGGTTGTTATTTGCCAATTGCCAGCTTATTATTGTTGAAGGATTAAAGGGATTCGGATAGTTCTGGTTCAAAATAAAATTTTTTATTAAAACCGGAGGAACTTTGATTAAATCAAAAGCCGGAATAAATTTTGAATATCCCCTCCAAATGTCTTCTTTGCCGTTTTGATTATGTATCCAGTAAATTGCTATATAGGTCGTATCCTGCAATTCAAAAAAAGAAATAGTTGGTAAATAATTATCGCCGTCAGCATTTGAGATATTAAAAGCTGTGTTAAAAGTATAGAAAATTATTTGTCTGTTATTTCTTAAAGAATCCGAATCATAAACAAGAAAAAATGGGGGAGTCGTCGTATTAGATAGTTTCGCCGGTACAGGATATGAATAGCTTACAGGATTTTCAAAATCATAAGAAATATTTTTGGTAGTATCACCTTCCAGATAAACGACCTTCCATACACTATTCACAAACGTCTGATATGATATAGAACCATCCAGCCCAAATCTCGGATTTATATTGTTCCCGCCTTTAGAGATTTTATTGTATGACCATATCGGGCTTGAATTGTAGGAATAACTAAGAAACACTTCCATAACTTGTTCTTTCCCCTCACTTCCTTTTTCATATACAATATCGGGGTAAGCGCCAAAATACTTATATACATTTGGATTTGAACAATTTGCATTGTCCAATATATTGGGTACTGCATCTAAAGAATCAAGATATTTATAGATTAAATTTCCATTTTGTATCCAGGCAACTATACTTAAACTTATGGAAGGATTAATGTTATCAGCTAATGAATCTGTTATTGATATTATACCTGTTAACGAATCATTCACATATTCCCTTGATAATATTTGCCAATGATTATTTATATATCTTTGCCATGCAATTCTAACATTGTTAAAATTTGTTGAATTAATGTAACAAATACTTGGATTTGCTATTTGACCGGTATCTGAAAATACAACTATATTTTTACCCGAATCAGGACTTGTTTGTCTCATATACAATGTATAGACTGAATCAACCTGGTTTACCCAGCAAATAAATGAATTTCGAACAACATCAAGGTTTGTATTGTTGCCGGGCAAAGTTATATAAGGAGTAGTTGTAAATGTTTGTGAGAATAAAGGACTTGAAGATAAAAGCAAAACAAAAAGAATTAAACTTAAAGAACACCTTTTCATATCAACCCCCGTAAAGTGATTGGTAGAATTTAAGAAATTATTATCTCAAATTCTATATATCAGATCTCTCCGCATAAAAATCTGATTCTATTGAGATTCATACAATTAACATGTTTAGGTTAAGTTCTTGCAAGTAACTTAATATCTTTTACTTCCAATATTTGTTTTGAGTATCCCTTTAGTACAGCGTTAATCATTGCCAGCCCAACTTCACGTATTGTGCTTACCTGGCCTGGAATTACCAATCGAAGTAACGGATACAACAAATTAACAAACTTGTAATAGCTTTTGATATTTTTCTGCCCGGGTGAGGGCTTCATAAATCCGGGACGGAAATTGTAAACCTTTTTAAAAGGCAATTTCATAAGAGCATTTTCAGTTTTACCCTTAACCCTTGCCCACATAATCTTTCCTTTTTCAGAACTGTCCGTCAGGCTGCCGGATATATGATTGAAAATCATATTAGGATTAAGACTTGCAAGTTTTTTAGCAAAGTGCATTGTTGTATCATAAGTAATATAGCTGTATTCGGTCTCATTCATTCCTCTTGAACTTATTCCTGCACAATAAAAGCAGGCATCGTAGCCCGTTAACTGATCATCAATACCATCCAACTTTAAAAAATCCGGTACAATAATTTGTTTCAGCTTTGGATGTTCAGCACTATTTGGTTTACGGCTTACAATAAGTACTTGTTTTACATCAGGGTGCTCCAGGCATTCAAACAATACTCCTTCGCCTACAAAACCGGTTGCACCTGTAATGATAACTTTGATTTCCATAATATTAAATATCCCATTCTTTTATATTTTAAGATGAAATTTACTAAAGTTAGTATAGATTGCATAAATTCTGAGTAGACTTCCCTTTTGCTGTTGTTTCAGTAAATATTTTAAAGCCGGGCTTTAGCCCGGCTTTAAACTTATTCTTCAAGCGTTGAAATATTACCCGGATCCAGACCGAGAGCTTTTGCTTTAAGAACACGGCGCATAATTTTTCCGCTGCGAGTCTTAGGTAACGAATCAACAAATTCTATGCTTTCAGGTTTTGCGATAGGGCCAACTTCGTGCCCGACATGCTGACGAAGTTCTTCTGCCAGTTTATCACTTTTTTCATAACCGGCTTTAAGAATTACATAAGTATAAATAGCATTTCCTTTTACATCATGAGGAAGACCTATTGCAGCAGCTTCCGCTACCATATGGTGACTTACCAAAGCGCTTTCGATCTCTGCTGTTCCGAGCCTGTAACCCGAAACTTTAATTACATCATCTACCCTGCCAATAATCCAATAATATCCATCTTCATCACGGCGGGCAGAATCCCCGGTTAAATAGTAACCCGGAAATCTACTCCAGTACTGTTGCACATATCTGTCAGGATCATTATAAAGTGTTCGGACCATCGCAGGCCATGGAGTTTTTATTACTAAAAATCCTTCTTCATTTGCTTTTACGGGCTTTCCGTTTTCATCCAGAATATCCATCTGAACTCCCGGGAAAGGTTTTGTTCCGGATCCGGGTTTTAAAGGCATACAAGGCATTGGTGTAACCATAAACATACCTGTTTCAGTCTGCCACCAGGTATCCATTATCGGGCATTTTTCTTTACCGATAACTCTATAATACCACCTCCATGCTTCGGGATTTATAGGTTCACCAACGCTTCCCAATAATCTTAATGTAGACAAATCATGCCTGTTGGGCCAAGCTTCCCCATAACGCATCAAACCTCTGATTGCAGTTGGTGCAGTATATAAAATGTTAATGCCGTATTTTTCAATCATCTGCCACCAGCGGTTCGGATATGGATGTGTAGGAGCGCCTTCATACATAAAAGAAGTGGCCCCATTCAGCAGAGGGCCGTAAACTATATAGCTATGCCCGGTAATCCAGCCGGGATCAGCAGCGCACCAATACCTGTCTTCTTCATGAATATCAAAAACATATTTTAAAGTAGAATAGACGCCTACCATATAACCGCCGTGTGTATGCAGGATGGCTTTAGGTTTTCCCGTAGTACCGGAAGTATAAAGCATGAACAAAGGGTCTTCCGCATCAACAATTTCTATATTACAATTACTGTTTGCTATTGGAAGCGACATAAGTTCATGGTACCACATATCTCGCCCGGCCTCCATATTAACCGGCTCGCCTGTTCGTTTAACCACAAGAACACTTTCAACAGTAGCAGCTCTTTGTAATGCTTCATCGGCAATTTTCTTTAATTGAACTACTTTTCCTCTCTGATAAGCTCCGTCGGCAACAATAAGTACTTTAGACTGACTGTCTTCCAGTCTTTCATGTAATGATTCCACAGAAAATCCGCCGTATACTACCGAATGGATTGCACCAATCCTTGCGCAGGCCAGCATTCCGATTATAAGTTCGGGGACTCTTCCCATATAAAGAGTAACCCTGTCGCCCTTTTGAACTCCAAGACTTTTCAATACATTAGCAAACTTGCATGTTTCTCTTCGCAGAGAGAAATAGGAAAATGATCGGAATTCACCGCTTTCACCTTCCCATATTAATGCCAGCTTATTTCTGCGGTAGGTACCAACATGTACATCAAGGCAATTGTATGCGATATTTGTTTTACCGCCTGTGAACCATTTATAAAAAGGTTTTTTTGAATCGTCCAAAACCCTATCCCATTTTTTAAACCAATACAGTTCACTTGCTTCTTTAGCCCAGAATCCTTCCAGGTCTTCGGAAGCAAATTTATACAACTCATCGCATTTAGCATGAGCGTGCTGAATCACTTCTTTTGACGGGTAATAAACTTCGCCGGACAACTGTTTATCAGACATCGAATTTTTTCCCTTCGTGTTAATTTATATGTAATTATTTAAGGTAAAGTTCCGCTGAATTGAATTGTTTATTAGGGATGAAATTAAAATAACTTATACATATAATCAACGGCAGCACAAAGTGATCCGTAAGAGATCACACAAACAAACTATGGACGAAAACCTGCTGAATACCGGTACAAACATTTTATTAACTGAAGTTATATAAATGTTATTTAAAGTAGCCCCGGGTTTTAACCCGGGGATCGATAGACCCAAATCAATTTCAGGACTTTAGTCCATTAATTAGCTCGTTTTAACGAAAGCCTATGATTATTTTAGATATATCTTACCTGGTTTATTCAATTTCAATGGAGATCTCAAAAGTCATGGCAATTTGTAACAACCTGCTCCGGCGGAAAAGTCTATTAAGTCCAGGCTTCATTATTCCCCGAGTTAAAACTTCATGCAGGTAGGCAGGATTCGAGGCTGCATAATAAAATTTTTAATATCTGAACAACTTCAGTTATTAAGCCTATAATCCTGCTCCTTGCTTCCCTTACTTTTTTTACATAAGTTTAATTTAAGAATCTATTTGAGGGATAATGATGATTAAATATACTTCCCTTCTGTTTCTTATATTTTTATCCTTTCCGTTATACAGCCAGACAAGGAACGTTTCCGTAATCACTCTGGAAGGAGCAATTAACCCGGCAGCCTCGGATTATATAAAGTATGGAATTGAGCAAGCCGTGAAAAACAACTCTGAGTGCTTGATTCTGCGGCTTAATACACCCGGCGGATTATTAGAATCAACCAGGAATATTGTTTCCTCAATACTACTATCACCTGTCCCCGTAGTTGTCTATGTATCTCCGCCCGGAGCAAGAGCGGCATCTGCAGGAGTATTTATTACACTTTCTGCACAAATAGCGGCAATGGCTCCTGGAACAAATATCGGGGCTGCGCACCCCGTATCTTTACAGGGACAAATGGATTCAACTATGACTGAGAAAGCCACAAATGACGCCGCTGCATTTATAAGATCAATCAGTGAAAAACGAAAAAGAAACATCCAATGGGCTGAAGAAGCCGTTAGAAAGAGCATTTCAATAACCGAAACCGAAGCGCTGAATCAAAATGTAATCGATTTGATTTCTCCAAATTTAATTGATCTGCTTAACAAAATAGATTTAAAAGAAGTTCAGACCAGCCGGGGAACGGTTGTGCTGCAGACAAAAAATGCAACACTAAATTATCTGGATATGAGTTTTCAGGAAAACCTTCTGAGTATATTAAGCGATCCCAATATTGCTTACATTTTATTTATGCTTGGTTTATACGGTCTGCTGTTCGAACTTTATAACCCCGGTTTAATATTCCCGGGTATAGTCGGCGTAATATGTTTGGTACTTGCATTTTACACTATGTCCACTTTGCCGATCAATTATGCCGGTTTAATACTAATTATTTTTGCAATTATTCTTTTTGTCCTGGAGATAAAAATTATCAGCCATGGATTATTAACGGCAGGAGGAATAGTATCATTAATCTTAGGGTCTCTTATGCTTATAAATAACGAATCTTCACTGGAAGTAGTTAATATATCATGGGAAGTAATCGCACTGGTTACAATCCTTACATTACTCTTCTTCTTTTTTGCAATCGGCCTTGGAATAAAAGCTCAGAAGAGAAAACCTGTCACCGGCCCTCAGGGGCTTATAAACGAGATTGGCGAAGCAATATCAGATATAGAAAGCGGCGGACAGGTAAAAGTGCACGGTGAAATTTGGAAAGCTGAAAGCGCGGCAGGGACTATTCCCAAGGGCAGTAAAATAATTGTAACCGGAATTTCGAATTTAAAGTTAACAATACGAAAACTCTGATTAATCATCAGTTAATACAAGCTATAAACATACAAGGAGGAAACTATGCAGGATGTTGCGGTCTATTTTTTTATAATACTTTTGTTCGTAATTATTATCCTATCCAATTCGATAAAGATATTGCGGGAATATGAGCGCGGGGTTGTTTTCCGGTTAGGGAGGCTGATAGGTGCAAAAGGCCCCGGAATTGTTTTTTTAATTCCTATGGTTGATAAATTAGTTAAGGTAAGCCTGCGTACAATAGTAATGGATGTACCTCCGCAGGATATTATTACAAAGGACAACGTAAGTTTAAAAGTAAATGCAGTTGTTTATTTTCGCGTGGTACAGGCAGAGAAAGCTGTTGTTGACGTTGCAGATTATTTATCCGCAACTTCGCAAATTTCTCAAACTACTCTACGTAGTATTTTGGGACAATCAACACTTGATGAACTGCTTGCATCACGGGATAAAATAAACCACGAACTGCAGCAGATTATTGATGAACAGACGGAACCGTGGGGCGTAAAAGTTACGACGGTAGAAGTGAAACAGGTGGATTTACCGCCGGAAATGCAGAGAGCAATAGCAATACAAGCACAGGCGGAACGGGAAAGACGAGCAAAGATAATTCATGCGGAAGGTGAATTCCAGGCAAGTCAAAAACTTTCTGAAGCAGCGGAAGTAATTGGTAAATATCCTGTTGCAATTCAATTGCGTTTTTTGCAAACGCTTACTGAAATTTCTTCAGATAAGAATTCAACAATCATTTTCCCCGTCCCCATTGATTTACTTGCCCCTTTCATGGATAAACTGAAGAAAGAATAAAATATTTATGTGAGGTTCACTTTCATAAGTGAGCCTCACATTAAACGTTAGCCTCACATTATTTTTTCGCATGTAAAGACAGCCCGCTTGTCTTGGCCATGTAGCTTTAATTTTTTTTCTTTTGTATTTTCTACTAATATGTCGTCCCTATGCATCGGAACTTAGTACAGTATTTCAGGAACCGCAGAGCGGTGAAATGCTTGTAGTAATTAATAAATAAAAAATATATTTGAGTTTCGATTCATCGGGACGACATAGAGGATCCCCGTATCCTATCAAATATAAATTAAGTTGACGCCTATGCAATTCCTTATCTGGAGGCCATAGTTTACACTATGGCCCCGCCTCTAAAATCATGCTTTCCCATTCAGTTAACTACAGTAACAAAAATGAATTATATCCAATCTAAATCTATTCATAATGCTTAAAAACAATTCGCGTAAATTCGTTAAAAATTCGCGCTATTTCGTACCATAAAAATTCGTGTTAATTCGTACTATAGTTCATCACAAAGTTGCAATTATTTTAATAATATATTTTATTGGAGTTTAAATAAATAACGTTATGTCAGGATAGTTTATGATTATCAAATGATTTAACTATAAATTCAACCAAAGGAGAAAACTAATGCCTAAAAATGAAAGTATATTAAAACAATTAAATCAGATAGGGATAAAGAATATAAGTGAGATATATTATAATCTTAGCACGGCTGTTTTATATGAACATTCTATAAGAAGAAGAGAAGGATCACTTTCGCATTTGGGCCCGATTGTTGTTAGAACAGGTTCTCACACGGGCAGGAGCCCTAATGATAAATTTATTACTAAAGAACCTTCAAGCGAACAGCATGTATGGTGGGGAAAAGTTAATACACCTATAGAAATAGCAAAATTTGAAAAAATATATGCAAAAATGCTTGCATATATTCAGGGTAAAGACCTTTATATACAGGACTGTTACGCAGGCGCGGATCCAAAATATAAACTGCCTATCCGGATAATTACGGAGACCGCATGGCATAACCTGTTTGCACGTAATATTTTCAGACAGTATAAAGATCAGAATGATTTGGACGAATCTGCACCTGAGTTTACGGTTATTGATATGCCTGACTTTCATGCGGATCCGGAAACCGATGGAACACATTCCGAAGTGTTTGTAATAATAAATTTTGGAGAAAAATTAGTTTTGATTGGCGGAACGCATTATGCGGGTGAAATAAAAAAATCAATTTTCACTACTCTGAATTATTTACGCCCGCTTGAAAAAGTTATGTCCATGCATTGCTCTGCCAACATTGGAAAGAATGGTGATGTCGCTATTTTATTCGGACTTTCAGGTACAGGCAAAACTACTTTATCCGCAGATCCTGAGAGAAAATTGATCGGCGATGATGAGCATGGCTGGAGTGACGATGGAGTATTTAACTATGAAGGTGGCTGCTATGCAAAAGTAATAAACCTTTCTAAAGAAGCGGAACCTGAAATTTTTGAAACAACGCGTAAGTTCGGAACAGTCCTTGAAAATGTTGCTATGGATACCAGAACCAGACGCTTAGACTTAGATGATGACAGGCTTACTGAAAATACCCGTGCTGCCTACCCGTTAACACATATTGATAACTTCGTCCCGGAAGGAATGGCCGGGCATCCAAAAAATATTATCATGCTTACGGCAGATGCTTTTGGAGTACTCCCTCCTATCTCTAAGCTTACAAACGAACAGGCAATGTATCATTTCATTTCAGGTTACACAGCTAAAGTTGCGGGAACTGAATCAGGTGTAGATGAACCTAAAGCAACATTCAGTACATGTTTCGGCGCTCCTTTTATGGTTCTTCACCCGACTGTTTATGCCGAGCTGCTTGTTGAAAAAATAATTAAGCATAGTGTTAAATGCTGGCTGGTTAACACCGGCTGGACGGGCGGTCCTTACGGCGTTGGTAAAAGAATGTCAATAAAGTATACGAGAACAATGCTGAATGCAGCACTTACGGGAAAATTAAATAATGTTGAAACTTTTGTCGATCCTATTTTCAATCTTATTGTACCTAAAACGTGCGAAGGAATTCCGTCTGAGATATTGAATCCAAGAAATACCTGGGCAGATAAGAAGAAATATGACGAAACTGCAAAGAAATTAGCAAATATGTTTATAAAAAACTTTGAACAATTTGCCGAAAGCACAGACGGAAAGATTATACTTTCGGGACCGAATAAATTCTGATTATTTAATTTTTTTTAAATCATTATTGCCTAAATCTCGGTTTACCGTTGTAGTCAGATGATTTTAATTCTTTGTAGACTGGGCATGCCCCCTTTACAAAATAAAGTGTAATGTTTGAAGGCTCCAATAATAGAAGACTTTTATAAACAATGAATTCATTACAACCTCCGAGGTTTGGCCTCAACCTCGGAAGTTTAGTTGAAGCAATATTATTTCACCATCCTCAATTAACGATATCCAAGTCCCAGAGGGACGAAATGTTTGTAGAAAAAACAATCCACCCAACAACCCTTTTCCTAAGCCCCGTTAGAGGCGAAATGCTTGTTGCAAAACAATCCTTTCGACAAACCTTTTCCCGAACCCGGTGACACATTTAGCTGATATTAATTTCACCATCTCGAATTGACAATATCCAAGTCCCAGAGGGACGAAATATTTGTAGAAAAATCATCCACCAAAAAAACCTTCTCCTGAATCCCTCCAGAATGGACTTCCTTGGAGGGATGGATGACATAGCTATGCCTAAGTAAATGATTATGTATTAAAAGTTTTAAAGATATTCACGTAAACCTGCCTACCGGACATGAACGCTTATTCAATATAAGATATCGGTAAACCATTCTATCAAGGATTTAAAATAAATCGACTTATTGACTAAAATTTCTTCCCTCCAAGGGAGAGATTGTCCCGGGATGTCTTTGGCAGAGTGGGTTCAATTTTTAGGATTTTTATAATATTTTATTGATAGCTAATAGAAAAAATTTTAACATATTATAAGGTTAAAAGTGCGAAGAATGTAATAAAATTATTTTTGAACAGGGATTAGTGGGAATTTATAGAAAGCGAGTCATTAAAGGATAATAATTAATTTATTAAAACAAAAAGCCGGAATTAAAAATGTTAATTTGGCTAATAATCAGTAAGGCTTAATGTATTTTGCTCTTTTTATAATTAAATTTAAATTGAAAAAATATAGAATAAGTTACAATGTATTCTGGAAACTTACTATATCAACTGGTTACATCTTATAGGATTCACCTTCTCCAAGGACACGCAGGTTATTTTAATCAACTTAAAGATTTTTATCTACGTCATGACTTTCCACCGGAGTTTACTGACAGGTATCCTCCACCCATTCCAGATGATCTAATACAACAATCTCGAAATACAAATGATGAGCTAGTTGTAAATAAACTTATCGATTCGCTATTAAAAGAATATTCTGTTGATTCTAGCCTAAACTCATCTCTGATTGATAGAACTAAGGCTTTGAACTATTATTACTTTCCTGAAGAAAATCTTAATTTACTTTTGACTGAATTAAAGAAAGTTGGATATTCCATGGGGAATCATGAAATCAAAGTTATATCTACGAATGAAACACCTTCAAACCAAGTTTCAGTATCAACTCGTGATAGGTTAAGTAGTGTTGTCGTAAAAGGATGCTCCAAACTTTTGAAAGATTTTCCTTTTGAAAAAAATGTTTTCGTTATGATGAAATTTCCCGACAAGGATAATCCATCCACTGAAGACAAATTATTAGATAAAATATGGGACTCAATAAATTCTACTTTAAACCAAAGTTATGGAGTAAGAGTTTTGCGAGCCGATAAAAAAGACTACTCTCAAGGTGGATGGTTATGGGATAATGTCTGTGTATATATGGAGTCATCAAAATATGGAATTGCCGTACTTGAGAATTTATCCAGTTCGGAATTCAATCCAAATGTTGCGATTGAATTCGGGTATATGAAAGGATTATGCCGAAATGTTCTTCTCTTAAAGGAAAAATCTTTTAATAATATTCGTGCTGATCTCATAGGTCATATGTGGAAAGAATTTTCGGCAATTAGCGAATCCATCATTGAGGTTACGGTCAGTGCTGCGATACATAGTTGGGCTGTTGATATTGGTTTACATCGAGTATCTATTTAGTAGAATGGAGATGATCCCTCTGTAAATCATGCGCTTAGCAAGTTTAATTAGGTGGCTCTAATAATTTTTTTTGGTTATTTGGCTGTTTTTTTTGACAGCGTTTTAAATGCAACTTCATTAAACCGGGAGACAATTATGCCCATTTTCAAAATAGCCAAACGAATTACAATTATTACCGCAGTTTTCTTTGGGTTCATAATTTTCGTAATTATTTGTGTCGCGTTATGGCTCCAATTCGAGCACGGTTACACACCCAAAATAAAAGATAAAAATTCAATTGCATCCCTTGAACAAGTCCAATTGGGTAATTTCAAACAATGGGTATTAATCCGGGGAGCAAGCAAGTCATTGCCGGTATTGCTGTTCCTGCACGGCGGGCCTGGAATGCCTATGATGTATCTTGAACATGACTTTGGCCGGGAACTGGAACAACATTTTATTGTCGTGTGCTGGGACCGTTTAGGCGCCGGAAAATCTTTCTATCCCGGTATCCCCCATCAGGCGATGAGTGTTACCAGAGAAATTGAGGATACACATCAATTGATTGAACTGCTATGCGCCCGCTTTAGCCAAAAGAAAGTTTACCTTGTCGGCCATTCATACGGCTCATACCTTGGTATGCTGGCGACAGCCCGTTATCCGGAATTAATGGCGGCATATATTGGTGTTGGCCAGGATACAGACCCTAAAATGGAACAAGAGGTGCAGGATAGTTTTCTCCGCGGGCAGGCCATGGCAGCGGGTAATCGTCAGCTGCTTGAACAATTAGATAATCATAAACGGGTAGACCGCGAACAATGGCTTTTTGAATATCATGCTGAATTATACCAAGCTGCAAGCTTTTGGCCTATATTATGGACAGGACTGAAAGCTCCCGAATACAAGTTAAGCGACGTAATGGCTGTTACTAGCGGAGTAAGTTTTACACACAAATATATTAAGTATGATGCAATAGACACCCCGTTTACTAAAAACTTGAAATCGCTAAGCGTACCAGTATATTTTTTCCTTGGGCGTCACGATTATACGACACCATCTTCCCTGGCGGTTTCATATTTAAATTCATTAACCGCACCTTACAAAGAAGTGGTTTGGTTTGATAATTCCGCACATTTTCCGTTCTGGGAGGAGCCGTTTAAATTTACATCGGAAATGCTTCGTGTTTATAATCAAACAACAAACGGCCAAAAATAAGTTGATGCTTTATGTTGTACAAAGAAATACACGGCCGTCAAAGATTTTAGCAATACAAAATTTTGGTGTTGCTGGTAACCTATTTTGGAAATCCACTTAATTATTCAGCTTGAACGGCGAGCTAAAAGTTAAACAAATTGAAAAGACAAAAAACAATATGTTTTTTCTTGGTATTATAGTTTCCGCGATAAAATATATATTTTTATTTATTAAATACAATTTGTTTTTATTTATAAACTAAATTTTTCTAATCATGAAAAAAATTATTATAATTTTATTTCTCGTTCATTTGAGTATTTTAACCAGTGCACAGCGTCAGGTTAATACCAATGAAAACGTAAATGGTTATTATATAAATCCGATCTTTGCGGGAGATTACCCCGACCCAAGCATATTACGCGAAGACAATGACTACTATATTGTTCATTCATCATTTGATTATTATCCGGGTTTATTAATCTGGCATTCAAAAGATTTGATTAATTGGACACCGGTTACACATGCATTGCATAAATATTTGGGCTCGGTTTGGGCGCCCGATCTTGTGAAATATAAGAGCAAGTACTACATCTATTTCCCGGCTAATAATACTAATTATGTGGTCGCTGCCGATTCAATAAATGGGCCCTGGAGTGATCCTGTCGATTTGAAAATAGGTAATATCGATCCTGCTCATTTTACAGACGATGAAGGTCATCGATATTTGTATTTTAGCAGCGGAGGTTATGTACCTTTGGCTGACGACGGCCTATCTGTTACAGGTGAACTCAAAGATGTTTATAACGGCTGGCCTATACCGCGTGAATGGACTATTGAATGTTTTTGCTTGGAAGGGCCGAAGCTTGTAAAACGGGGTGATTATTATTATCTGACTGTTGCTGAAGGCGGAACAGCCGGCCCTGCGACAAGCCATATGGTGGTTTCTGCCCGCTCAAAGTCGCCTTTTGGGCCCTGGGAGAATTCTCCGTACAACCCTATAATTAGAACAAAAGAAAGCTCTGAAAAATGGTGGTCAAAAGGACACGGTACATTATTCGAAGACGCATCAGGAAAATGGTGGATGGTTTTTCACGGATACGAAAATGGGCATTATAATATGGGCCGGCAAACCTTACTTCAACCCGTAGAATGGACAAAGGATGATTGGTATAAAACACCTGATGTTGTTAAAACAGATCAACCAATTAAGATAACTATGGAAACTCATTCAGATGAAGATTTTGCCTTAAATGATAACTTTGAAGGCAATACACTGCATCCGCAATGGCAATTCTATAGCGAATACGACACCGGTAGATTCCATTTAGGTGACGGCAGTTTAATTATTAAAGCTAAAGGTCATTCTGTTGGCGATTGTTCTCCGTTGCTTTGTACCCCATCCGATCATTCATATATTGCGCAGGTAGAGCTATTTATTGAAGGAGCAGCAATAGGAGGATTAGTACTTTTTTATAACAATAATGCGTATTCAGGTATGGCAGCGGATAAAGAAAATATTTTAGCCATACTCAGGGGCTGGCAATTCCCTACAGAAAAAAAAACAATTAAAAATCATGTGTTCCTTCGTCTTAAAAATATTAATAATATAGTTGATATGTATTACAGCATCGATGGGAAAATTTGGAATAAAATAGAAAATTCATTTGAGGCTTCATCTTATAATCATAATGTGCTCGGCGGGTTTCTAAGTTTAAGGCTTGGCCTGTGCTCTATAGGTAATGGAATAGTCAAATTCAAGAACTTCATTTACAAACCTTTAAAATAAAACGTGCGCTGATAAATAAAATAATATAAGGCTTTATATTGATTTTATTTTTTTAACCTTTAATGTTTTCATTTCGAAAGCTTCCGGAATGATCAGCCTCCGGTTTAAATCTCAACCTCGAAATATTATTTTTTTCGGGCAATCATATTTATTAATAATTACAACTATATTGCTTAATCATACCTTTGGGTAGAAAATTTCATATAAACCCCGGGCGTTTTATAAATACTGCGCCTTCATTTCAAGGTTGTGATTCATGTATAAAGATCTCAATATATTATCGATATTGATGCACTTTAATCTTGCGATTTATAATAACGGCAAATAATTTTCTCAAGATAAAAAACTTTTTAAAAATGGAAGGAGACAGGTTTGACATGAAAAAATATATGTTTACATTCTTTGGGGGAAATCCGGCTCTTCGATTTGACAATCTTGATCAGGCTTCTGTTGAAGCAAGAAATAAACATAACGCGGAATGGAATACATGGATGGCTAATCTTTCTCAAACCGGCAAGCTTGAGAACGGATATCCATTGACCGCAGAATGCAGAAAAGTAGGCCCTGATGGAATTGAAGGATATATATTTGCCGCCGACACCGCAGGTGGTTTTGTAATTATCAACGCGGAGTCTTCCGATGAAGTAGCTCATATAGCCGGGTCATCGCCTCTTATTAAAAACGGAGGATATGTTCTCGTGCGGTTGTGCGGGGAAATAAATAAATAAATTTGAACAATTCGCCGAAAACATGGATGGGAAGACTATTCTATCCGGGCCGAATAAATTCTGATCTACTAAAATAATATTTTATCCAATAGAATATGAGAGTGTGTTAAATATGTAATTATTTTACACTCATTTTTTAAAAAGTTATTTTTAAGCTGCTTTGAATTCCCTTATATCTACCTGGACGCCACTTTTGCTTACCTCTTCGGCAGTTTTAAGTAGGTTTTTTGTAATTTCTTGCCCAATGTATATTTCTCCGCAGTTGTTACATACTTCTGACGGCACATTTTTAAATATAATTACCATCCCATCACGTTTCAAAGGTACTATTGAATTGTTTTTTACCGTTTCACCAATTCTACAAATTGAACATTTCATTTTCTTCTCCTTTCGAATGTATCATTCCATATTATTGTACTTGGTTCATAAACAGTTATAACAATTATTTATTCTTCTTTTATGTTTTCTGCTGCAACAATATGAATAGGTCTTTCGTTTACAAATCCCAATATTAGTTTTGACGGATATGGTTTATCCTCTATGTATTCTTCAATATTTTTTCCATCGGATAAGATTTTATTAACTTCTTCTTCTCCAATTTTCCTTTCGAACATTCGTTCGATTGCATGAAGCCGGTAAACAACTTGCATTCAATATTCTTGATTTATCTTAATTATTATAGCAAAATTAACATATTAATGTTAAAACATAAATCATTATTTGAATTAAATGATTTTCATAATCTGATATTTTCATATCAGGATCAACAGGATTTTTATTATAATCTATTGTTATCTTTAAACTAAATAATAAAAAGAATAAACAGTTAATGAAAAACCCAAACGATATACTTAAAGAATATTTTGGTTATAATTCTTTCCGGGGACTGCAGGAAAAAATTATTAATAGAACAATCAACCGAACCGGGCACAGTCTTGTCTTAATGCCTACCGGGGGCGGCAAATCATTATGTTATCAAATTCCTGCTCTTGCTTTTGATGGCGGAACAATAGTAATAAGCCCTCTGATTGCTTTAATGCAGGACCAGGTTGACGCTTTAAAAAAGAAAAACATTCCTGCCGGCTTTATAAATTCAACTCTTTCAAAAAAAGAAAGGGATGAAAGGCTTGAGGATTTTATATCCGGAAAACTTAAATTACTGTATGTTACACCCGAGAGGTTCAGGAAGAATGAGTTTATTGACAGGATTAAATCAATTAATATTTCCCTTCTCGCGGTGGATGAAGCGCATTGCATTTCCGAGTGGGGCCATGATTTTCGCCCTGACTATTCCAGGATTGCAGAGTTTAGAAAAATAATTGGTAATCCGCTAACTATAGCTCTTACCGCTACGGCAACCGCTGAAGTCCAAAAAGATATAATTGAAAAGCTTAATGTAAAAAAAGATGAAATTGAAGTATTTCACCAGGGAATTGAACGGCCAAATCTCCGCCTTGAAGCAATCGATATATTTGATGAGAAAGAAAAATATTCTGCTATTATTTCCGTATTAAATAATTATTCAGGCTCCGGGATAATTTATTTTGCGCTTATTCAAACACTTGAAAAATTCTCCCAATTGCTCCGGGATAAAGGATTTTATCACGGAGTTTATCATGGTAAACTGCCGGATAAGCAGCGTAAACAAATGCAGAGGGATTTCCTGAACGGTAAACAAAAATTAATCCTGGCAACAAATGCTTTCGGAATGGGTATTGATAAACCCGATATCCGTTTTGTTATTCATGCTGAAATACCTTCTTCAATTGAAGCTTATTACCAGGAAATAGGGCGGGCCGGCAGGGACGGCAAAGATTCATTGTGTGCGCTGTTATATAACCAGGAAGATCTTTATACACAAATGGAATTCATTAAATGGTCAAACCCGGGTGCTGATTTTTATTCTGCTTTATATGATTTACTTCAAAGAGATCTTGCGGCGGTCAATTCGGTTGACGGAATTGAGTTTTTACGCGAACAGATGAATTTTAAAAACCGCAAAGATTTCAGAATTGAAACTGTCATGGGAATGCTGGACAGGTATGGAGTGACTGAAGGCTCTATGGATAACCGCGATCTGATAATAATTAATGGCCTGCCTGATGAATTACAGGATGAAAAAGAATTAAAGCAAAAGCTCTTAAATGATAATAAAAAACTTTTATCTGTAGTTAACTATTTTCGCGGTGATAACTGTAGGAGAGTATTCATTTCAGAGTATTTTGGATTTAAAAATGAAAAACCATGCGGCAACTGCGATAATTGCAATTTGCCATGACGAGAAATTCAGTTATGAGAGTGAATCCTAAAAAAAATTGTGGGGAGACGGGGCATGCCCTGTCTTTACGTGTAATGGCACAAAATATTATATTATAAGACCAGCCTCGTCTCTACGAAACGTAAAAATTAAATAATAATACCGGAATAATTTGGGGTTTGAAATGTTGTATTATTTTTTCTGCTCAAATAAAGAATTCTTGCCGATAAAAATTCTCTTCCAGGCATCTGCTTTTTTACCGTCAAAATAAGTGTCTTTACGCTGTGATGAAACAATTGCAAGTTGAGTGGAATCTTCGAAAGCAAAAACGTTTATTATTCCAAGTGCATTGGATTGAATTGTAAGGGTACATTCAGTATGATTAAGCAAAGATTGAGGCGGATTGTTTATAAAATTTGGGATTGAGAGATTTGAAATTGATGCTAAGTAATTAAAAACTTTTGCTGAATCAGCAGCCTTATTATTTATTTGCCAAATGCCGTTTGTTTTTACTAATTGAAAAGAACTATCCGCTGGATATGTAAAAGTAAGCTTATTCCAATTTATATAATCATCTTTAATCACATTATCATCGCGGAAATAATCCGGGTTGTGGTTAAATGATAAGTCTAAGAAACCGTTTACGAAATAAACATTATCATCGCCGGATACACGTATATAAGTGGCCATACTTCTGGGCTGCTGGTAGGTAAACTTACCGATTATCAAATCCAATGTGTTTTTATTCCCTTCGAAAACTTTAACTCTTGTTCCGGAAGAATCGACTTTATATTCGCTCCATTTATCAGGACTTTGAGCCGCTACACTTAATGGTTTTACGGCAAGAAGCTGGGCAAATATATCCTGAACCTTCGGAAACGGTACGTCTGCTGTTTTATTGCCAGGCAGATTTATTTTCCAGGCGCTTCCCTGCTTAAATATTCTGACTTCATTGTGGTTGAATGATTTCGGGAAAATACTTATAGATGTTACATCAGCCGTATCAATAGAAACAACATTATCGCGGAAGGACGATTCACCATGTTTGGAATCATAAATTAAAAAAGCTGCAACAACTGCAAGCAGCGCTAGGAAAGTAATACTTAAAGTTTTTATTGAAAGTTTATTGACCATAGGTGATATTCTGCCATTTGGTTCTAAGTTTTTTCCGGTTCCTGTAACGGAAAATTCCATAGCCTGTTATTAGAAGAATAGGAAACAAAAAATTAAAGTACTTAATTAATGTTTTTGTCCCATCTTCAAGATTAGGATTAATAGGCCTTGCATTGATGGCCTTTGTTCTAAGGGCAATTAATCCGGTATCATCTGTAAGCCAATCTATGGCATTGGCCATAAGATTCACATTGTCCGGTTCAAGCTTCTGAGCGCTTTGACCGGATCCGTTTGTTGCAAAATCACCGCTTCCGAATACAACCATTTTTGTATAGGAATTGTTTACCAGGTTGCCGTCCACAGCTACAGCAACGGGCAGGGACATGTAAGGAAAATCATTCTTCGCCCACTGCTTTGAAATATTAAAGTACACCGGCGGCTTTTCTATACCGGTTTTTTCGGATGTCTTTGCTAAAGTAGCAATATGGACAGAACTGTTTTTAGCAGCATATTTTATAGGACTGACAAAAGGAATAAGAACCTGTTCTATTCCTTTTGTTATAGGATGATCTGCAAAACTTGTAATAACCGGCAGAAATGGAAATCTTACGGGAGTATTCATAACAAATCCGGCCTGCTGCTGCCGTACCATCACGCTGCCGCAATTGGCATCAACAACGAAACCGTCCTCAACTTCAATCCCTTTATTCTTCAACCATTCCTCAATGCCCGTGGTAACGCTTGAACCGGTGGCATTCGTTAAATTGCCCTTTACCCTGTCAATTGCTGCCAAGATCCTGCCCCCGCCGGCAAGATAATTATCAAGTTGTAATAATAAATTTTGTGAAATTGTATCGGCAGGTGAAATAATAACTATAGTTTTATAACTTGAGGGAATTGAAGTTGAATCCGTTAACTGAACCGTATTTATTTCATAAAGAATTGATAATTGGTCAATCAATTGGGGCATATCCGAAAGAGCCGGTTCGCCGTTTCCCTGGAGAAATGCAATTTGCGGTTTATTCTTAACCGATAATTTCTTTATTGTTGAAGATAAAGCATACTCCATTGCCGAGCCCGGCTGAATAAACGGGAGTATTTCCGTCTTGCCTTCGTACTGAAGAACGGCGCCAAGATAAGCCCTCTGCTGTTTCATTTGATCACGTTCGCGTACATTTATCATAACAGGCTGAATGCCTGCTTGCTGCGCTTTATTTTCGGTTTCCTGGTCCTTATTAGGATCAATAAAATTATAAACTATTTTACCCCTAGAAGCGCTTCCGTATTCCGTTAGCATATCTTTAAAGTCATTTTTTACCTGGGCAACATCAGGAGGTAAATTTTCCGAAAAATATGCCGTAACTGTGACCGGTGCATCCAATGATTTTAATATTTCTTTGGATGCTTTATTCAGTGTATATTGATGTCCTTCCGATAAATCCAGCCTGATAAAAAAACGATCGGCGGCAATATTTATTAAAAGGATGATCCCGAGAATCAGGAGTGCAGTAATTAATATTTTCTTTTTTGTTAACATAATTTTTAATCAATAATATTTCTTTTTGAGAGGGATAGTTCAGCTAAAATTAATCCAAATGTTGAAACGCTAAGGAAAAAAATCACATCTTTAGAATCAATTACCCCGCGTGAAATTGAATCGAAATGAGATGAGAGGCTTAAATAACTAAATATTTCACCAACCGGCCCGGTGAAATTTGAAGAAAGGACATTAAATATTATTAGAAAGAAAGCGCCTATAAAAAGTGATAATAGAAATGCAACAATCTGATTATTTGTAATACTGCTTGTAAATAATCCTATGCTAATATAGGCTGTACTCATTAAAATCAGCCCCAAATATCCGCACCATACGGAACCATGATCTATAGGCCCTAAACTCCATACACTTAGATAGTAAGGCAGGGTTAGAGCAAGCGCAATACTAATTAACATCAAACAGGCAAGAAATTTACCAAGAATTACCTGCCAGTCTGTAACGGCTTTAGTAAGCAGAAGTTCTATTGTTCCGGTTTTATTCTCTTCCGCCAGCATACGCATTGTAAGGGCAGGAGTAAAGAAGAATAAAGTCCAGTAAGCAACAGAGAAGAAAGGCTGGAGTGTTGCCTGGCCTATAAGAAAAATATCAGAGCCAAAAAGCCAGGTAAAAAAACCACTAAGCCCTAAGAATGCAATAATTAAAACGTAAGCAGTTAAAGAATCAAAGAATGTTCTTAATTCGCGAACTGCTATAATCCAAATTTTATTCATAATTTTAATCTGTAGTTAATTCTCTAAAGATATCTTCAAGTTTTGTTTCAACCGGCGTCATTTCAGTAAGTGCCCATTTTTTTTGAACGCAAAGATTAAATACAGCCCTCCGTGAGTTGCTGCCCGGAATACTTTCTAAGATAAACGTATCAACAGAGCCTGTTACCGGATCAACCATGCGAAGCGCATCCAAAGTTTGTAATGCAGAAATTATTTCATCCCTGTTGCCTGCATCGCTTATCTGTACCTTCAAAACTTCGTTACCCTGTGATTGTTTTCTCAGTGTATCCGGAGTTCCATCCGCAACAATTTTTCCATTATTAATTATTAATATCCTGTCACAAGTTGCTTCAACTTCAGGCAGAATATGAGTACTCAGAATTACTGTTTTTTCTTTGCCGATTTGTTTAATTAGTTTTCTTATCTCTGTAATTTGATTCGGGTCCAAACCGCTTGTGGGTTCATCCAGAATTAAAATTTCAGGGTCATGTATAAGCGCCTGCGCCAGTCCCACTCTTTGCCTGTAACCTTTTGATAGCTCCCCGATATTTTTGTGTTTTTCTTCATTCAACCCGCATGTATGGATCATATCTGCTATTTTATCCTGCAGCTTATCCCGGCTTATTCCCTGCAATGCGCCTGCGAATTCAAGATATTCCATTACCGGCATATCATAATAAAGGGGATTATTTTCCGGCAAATAACCAATTTTCTTTTTAATCTTTTCTTTGTCGGCAAGAACAGACTGTCCATTAACTAAAACATTACCCGAAGTAGGAGCCATAAAGCAGGTAATAATTTTCATAGTGGTTGTTTTGCCTGCGCCGTTGGGCCCAAGAAACCCCACGATTTCCCCGGTGTTTACGCTGAAAGAAATATCATCAACCGCTTTTTGCGGCCCATACTGTTTTATTAAATTTTCAACTACAATACTCATACTGTTCTTTTGAAATAAGAATTATTATATAATAAATTAATTAAATGCTTTAGACGAAAAATTTATTAAAATGTTCCCGTTTATTTTCAAAATTGCCCCGAAATTTACAGGATGTGTAAAAATCATTAACACCGCGATTAATCACGGTGTTAATGATATTAAGAAACTTGTACCGAAAAAAAAATTTGCGAAACAGCGTTTCGCTATACAATTAAGCTTTGTTCATAACAGCTTTTAATCTATTTTTAGTAATATCATAATGGCTGCCGCACCACTTAATTTTAAGATCTTCAGTTAACCAAATTACCTGTGGCGATTCGTGCTTAATCTCCAAATCAGCCGCTACTTTATTACTTACTTCTTTTGATTCAACAACATCCAATTTTGCAATTTTTAGTTTAAAATCTTCAGGCAATCCCGATAGCCAGGTGTTCAGATCACCCTCAACCATAGAGCTGATCGGACAAACCGGGCTGTACTTAAAAATTATTAATTCTTCGCCGAGATTATTTTCCTTTTTCAGTTGTTCCCATCCTTCAATAGAATTTAAAATTATAACTTCCGCCATTAATAGTACTCTTTCAACATTACAAATATTTACATGTCAAAAATATAAAAAAAGCCTGTTATTCGAAATTATTTCTTGATTTTTGAATAAAGGATTAATCACTCTTTCATCCTTTTGCCCGATTGAATCTCCGTTTAAGATAGTTGTATATTACTGTGGGATGGCGGGTTAACTGAACCGTTTTCCCTATTCTATAGTTCCATTATTAATATACGAACAGGATATGTCTTGAAAAATATTGAAAGTAAACCTTCCGAAAGTAGCTCCAATTTTGACGGTTCCGGGCTTAAACAAACTGCAGAATTAATTCAGAAGCCGGAAATCAGGTACCGCCGGCTTTTCGAAACTGCTCAGGATGGAATTCTGATCCTTGATGCAGACACCGGGGCTATCACCGAAGCAAATCCCTTTTTAACAAAACTTCTGGGATATTCCCGTGAAGAACTGGTGGATAAGCAGCTATGGGAGATCGGTGCATTTACAGACATTAAAACAAGCAAAGCTGCTTTCCAGGAACTTCAACAAAAAGAATATATCCGCTATGAAAATCTGCCATTTCAGACAAAAGACGGCAGAACAATCCCCGTAGAATTTGTAAGCAATGTCTACCTCGTTGGAAACCGAAAGGTTATCCAGTGCAACATCCGTGATATAACGGTACGCAAGGAGATAGAAAAAGAACTGGAAGTGAATAAAAAATCAGCGGATGATGCTCTCGAATATTCAGATAGCATTATAAATACTGTGCGTGAACCTTTAATTGCTCTTAATCAGGATTTAAGAGTAGTTACAGCCAGCCGTTCATTCTATGAAGTATTTAAAGTAAAACCTGGAGAGACCATCGGCCAGCTTATCTATGACCTCGGAAATCATCAATGGGATATTCCCAAGCTGCGAGATCTGCTTGAAACTATTTTGCCTGAAAAAGCAACATTTGATAACTATGAAGTTGAACACGATTTTTCTACCATCGGCAAACGCATCATGCTTTTGAATGCCAGGCAAATCCAACGGGGTTCGGAAAAGGAACGGATCATACTTCTTGCCATCGAGGATATTACAGAGCGCAAGGAGATAGAAAAAGAACTTGAGGCGATTAAAAAATCAGCGGATGATGCTCTAGAATATTCAGACAGCATTATAAATACTGTGCGTGAACCTTTAATTGCTCTTAATCAGGATTTAAGAGTAGTTACAGCCAGCCGTTCATTCTATGAAGTGTTTAAAGTAAAACCTGGAGAGACCATCGGACAACTTATCTATGACCTCGGAAATCATCAGTGGGATATACCCAAATTACGTGATCTGCTTGAAACTATTTTGCCTGAAAAAGCTACATTTGATAATTATGAAGTTGAACATGATTTTTCTACCATCGGCAGACGCATAATGCTTTTGAATGCCAGACAAATTCAAAGGGGACTTGGAAAAGAGCGAATCATTCTCCTTGCCATCGAGGATATAACTGAGCGCAAGCGGCTAGAGGTTGAATTGCTCGCCGCCAAACTCGTGGCAGATGATGCAAACCGAGCCAAGAGCACCTTCCTTGCCAATATGTCGCATGAAATCCGAACGCCGATGAATGCGATTCTCGGATTTTCTCAATTGATGCTGCGCGATCCGGCGCTTGAACCTCTGCAGAAAAAACATCTCGGTACTATTCATAGGAGCGGCGAACATCTTCTTGAACTAATCAATGATATCCTGGAAATGTCTAAGATTGAAGCAGGAAGGATGACGCTTGAAACAACAACATTCGATGCCCATATGATGTTTGATGACCTGGAATCTATGCTGCGTTTTCGCACGGATGAAAAAGGATTACAGTTTATTATGGACGGCACCGGCGATATTCCCCGGTATATCATTGCAGATGAGAAGAAACTGCGCCAGGTGCTGATAAATCTTTTATGGAACGCTACTAAATTCACACACAAAGGGGGCATTGCATTGCGTGCCAGGGTTCGAAATGTTAATCCGTTATCATTGCGTTTGTATGTTGAAGTTGAGGATACGGGTGAGGGAATTGCTGAAGATGAGATGCATAAATTGTTCCTGCACTTCGAACAAACCAGTACGGGACGTCAGGCAGGTACGGGTACCGGACTCGGCTTGGCAATCAGCAAAGAGTTTGTTCATATTATGGGAGGAGATATTGCTGTCTCCAGCCGTGTAGGGAAAGGAAGTATTTTTAAATTTGATATTCCAATAAAAGAAGGAGATGTCCAAACTGTTGTTTTGAAAAGAGCCGATTCACGGCATGTACTAAAACTACAAGAGGGACAGTCACTGTACCGTATACTGGTTGTTGATGATAAAGAAGATAACCGTATGCTTCTAATTGATTTGCTCAACAAAGTTGGATTTGAGACCCGGCAAGCGGTTAACGGCAAGGAAGCTATTCAAGAATTCAAGAATTGGAAACCCCAATTAATTTTCATGGATATGCGAATGCCGGTAATGGATGGTTTTGAAGCAATCCGTATAATCCGGACTAATGAAAACGGAAAGATAGTAAAAATTATAAGTGCAACCGCCAGTGTATTCGAAGAAGACCGCAGACTGGTGCTTGCGGCAGGCGCCGACGAGTTTTTACCCAAACCCATCAGGGAGACTGAACTGTTTGATATGGTTAGAAGACTTTTAAATGTGGAGTATATATATGAACAAAGAAACGAGGAGGAACGTTTGCCTTTAAATGCAGAAAGTACCGGGATTCTGCTTAAAGAGACAGCAGCAGGTTTGCCGGAAAAATTACTCAGCCAATTGCGCGAAGCAATCAGCAAAGCAGATATTGATCAGATTCAGGACTTGTTAAAAGAAGTTGAAGTATACAGCGTTCAACTGGCGCATGCATTGCTGCTTCGAGCCGATCAATTTGATTATCCTGGGCTGCTTGATATTTTATCCAAAGGAGAAACATCATGAGCGAACAACAGAATATCAAACTTGCCTTAGCCGAAATTTTACTTGTCGATGATACTCCGGCTAATTTGCAGCTGCTTTCGGGAATGTTAAAGGAACAAGGATACAAAGTACGGCCCGTGCCCAGTGGTAAACTTGCACTTCAGGTTGCGAACATAGAACCCCCTGATCTTATACTATTAGATATCCTTATGCCGGAGATGAATGGTTATGAAGTATGTGAGAAGCTTAAAGCAGACGATAAGTTGAAAGAAATACCCGTTATTTTCATCAGCGCGTTGAGTGAAACAATTGACAAGGTGAAGGGCTTTTCAGCTGGCGGTGTTGATTATATTACCAAGCCGTTCCAATTCGAAGAAGTTCATGCGCGCGTGCGAACGCACCTGGAACTGCGCAGGCAAAAGCAGGAACTAAAGAAAAGCTATGAACAGCTTAAAGAACTCGGATCACTCCGTGACGGCATGACGCACATGATTGCACATGATATGCGTTCACCCCTATCCCTTATGGCAACAATATTTCAGACATTGGAGAAAAGCGAGACAAAGCATACATCCGATAAGAACCGGCAAATGGTGCACAATGGAGCCCTATCCACAGCCGGGCTCCTGCAAATGGTCGACTCATTGCTTGACATAAATAAATTAGAGGCAGGGCATGAAGAACTCAAATTGATAAATTGCGATCTGGTGGAAATCACTAAAGTGATTCTCAGAGAGTATGAATATCTCCGGGAGAATCGCGTGTTCAGCTTCGATATGAAAACATTTCCTGTTCGGGTCATATGTGACTATAATTTGATTTCACGTGTGATTCGCAATCTTTTCATGAATGCCTTGAAATTTACTTCGAAAGATGGAACAATCAGCATCAAAGTAGAGAACTTAGAAGAGGATGGCTCTCAAAGTGATGACAATCCCGGTAAAAAGGAAAGCGCACGGGTAACTATTCAGGATACCGGCCAGGGGATACCGGCACATTACCTGGGAAAAGTCTTCAATAAATTCGTCCAGGTCGAATCACGTGAATTCTCAACCGGATTGGGGCTAACTTTCTGTAAACTTGCGGTTGAAGCACACGGAGGCCATATTAGCGTAGAAAGTGAAGAAGGAAAAGGGAGTACATTCTGGTTTACATTACCAAATTGAGTGGAATGTTATGAAGACACCCTGGGATAAACCGTTTGAATATTTGAAAGTAATAGGAACACCCGTAGAAAACCGTTCGGGAATTTTTCCAGTTTCAGCAGTTAAAAAAGTTTTTCTGGAAGTATACTTGCTTTCACTTTTTACAATTCATTTTTTCAAAGAAGTTGTCAGGCCTCCATATAATTTTAATGAGCTGATAAAGCAATCCTACCTTATAGGTTATAAGTCTCTTTCATTAGTTGGTATTACTGCATTTATTATGGGTGTGGTGCTTACTATCCAGACGAGGCCGACCTTAACAGAAGTAGGCGCCGGGGCATGGTTGCCGGCTATGGTGGCAGTCTCGATCATAAGAGAAATAGGGCCCGCGATAACCGCATTGCTTTGCGCCGGTAGAGTGGGATCGGGTATCGGATCGGAACTTGCAATTATGAAAACGACAGAGCAAATTGATGCCATGAAGCTGGCGGGCATCAATCCGTTTAAGTTTGTCGTGGTTACAAGAATACTTGCTGCAAGTCTGATGATTCCGCTCCTGGTAATTTTTGCAGATGCCGCTTCGCTATACGGATCCTATCTTGCTGTTAGTATGAAAGGAGATATCAGCTTTCATTTATACTGTCTGCAGGTATTTCAGAAGCTCACTTTTACAGATGTGCTGCCTGCTTTTATCAAAACATTTTTCTTTGGATTTGCAATCGGGCTTATAGGATGTTACCAGGGATATAATGCAGAAGAAGGCAACCGGGGAATTGGAAAGGCTGCAAATTCAGCAGTAGTGATAGCCTCGTTCATGATTTTTGTTTTAGACATCGTTGCTGTACAAATAACGGGTTTATTTATTTAAATAATATTAAATATGAGTAGCCCCGACTTTTAAGTCGGGAAACTAAAAAAGAAAATAGATCGATGCGCACAAATACTACAAATAAAACTCTTTTGGAATCGGCCCCCGATAATGGCCAGCCGGGTGATAGTGTTTTAGAAATAGAACATCTCCGGAAATCCTTTGGAAATAATTATGTTTTGAAAGATATCACTTTGCGTGTTGCTAAAGGTGAGAACCTTGTTGTCCTTGGGAAATCTGGAACAGGTAAAACAGTACTGATAAAATGCATGGTGGGGCTTATAGCCCCGGATGAAGGCAGAGTTATGGTGCTCGGGAAACACATATTTGATCTTGATGAGGAAGAGCTTAATACATTGCGAGTGAAAATAGGTTTCCTGTTCCAGGGAGGAGCTTTGTATGATTCCATGACGGTAAAGGAAAATCTTGAGTTTCTATTGCGCAGGCAATTACGCACCAGGTCAGGAGCGGCAACTCAATCAATGGTGGAAGAAGCATTATACAGCGTCGGGTTGGCAGACGCGATTGATAAAATGCCTTCAGCGCTTTCTGTTAGTATGCGTAAAAGAGTGGGTTTAGCCCGGACTTTAATTCTCAGGCCTGCAATAATGTTTTATGATGAGCCTACGTCGGGTTTGGACCCTATAACATCAAGAGAAATAAGCAGGCTTATCATGGAAGTGCAGGAAAAATACAATACTTCCTCTGTCATCGTAACACATGATATAGAGTGCGCCAGGATTACAGCTAACCGTATTCTGATTATTCACAACGGAATGTGTGCTGCGGAAGGTAGTTACAGCGAACTCGTTAATTCGGCGGATAAATTAGTGCGGTCATTTTTTGAACAATAAATTAATTGGCTGTCTTGTTGGCTTCAGAAAAATATGAATTTTCTTTTAAGTTGAAAACATTACAAACTAATTATATAAAAAAATGTATAATATGGATTTTGTTTTAAGTCCCGGAGGAACGAAATATTTATAACAAACGAAAACAACACAAAACTTAAAAATCCCGGAGGGATGGCATTGAAACGGATAAGTAAACATTTCAATCGTATAACGAATGAAAAATATTATATATCGACTATTACAGACCCCGATTCATCAAAATAGAAAGAATCCCCTCTTGCCGCGCCACTATGTGGGGAGGGGACGGAAGAGGTGGGTCGAAGCGATTATATTTAGAAAACCTTTGCAATTGTCTTTATCATTGTATTGAAAAATGCAAAATGCTGTAAGGAGCACATAAATTGAAACCTGAAATATCTGAAAAAATCAAAATGGGAATATTTATTTCCATAGGCTTGGCGTTGTTTTTCGCAGGAATATATTATATTGGCATGAGGCAGCAAATGTTTACAGGCACGTTTCATATCAGCGCGGTATTTAATGATGTCAGCGGAATACAAGCGGGGAACAACGTAAGGTTGTCAGGCGTTAATATAGGCACAATAGAAAATATAAAAATAATCAGCAAATCCAGCGTACGTGTTACTATGACAATTGATGAAAGCGAGCGAAAGTTTATCACGAAGGATGCAGAGGCCGATATAACCACAGAGGGGCTTATGGGAAATAAGATACTTGTCATTATACCCGGCACCGGCGAATTAAAAGAAATCGAAAACAACGATGTTATCGCGGCTGCCGAACCGGTTAAGATAGACGATATTTTAACCCAGTTCAAAAAGACGGGAGATAACTCAGCGCACCTGACAGGTGATTTGGTGGATATTGTAGGAAACATTCATTCAGGAAAAGGAACATTAGGAAAATTGTTAATGGACGGTACTTATCTGAAAATACCTGTTGAAAACGTAATGAAAATGACACAGAATTTATCAGAAATTGTCGGAAGGTTACATTCTGGAAAAGGAACACTCGGGGGACTCCTGATGGATAGTACGGATTTAAAAATACCAATTGAAAATGCAGCGGAAATTACAAGGGATTTATCCGATATTACCGGCAGCATAAGGTCAGGCAGAGGCACGCTGGGAAAGCTGATAATGGACAGCACTTACCTGAAAATACCTTTGAACAACATTGTACAAATTACAAATGATTTGTCTAAGATTGTAAGCGGCTTGCGTGCAGGCAAAGGTACATTAGGAAAACTCACCAACAATGAAGAGTTCTATCTGCATCTTGACCATACCATTGAGTCGCTCGACTCACTGTTGGACGATTTTAAGGCGAATCCATCACGCTATATAAAAATGAGTTTGTTCTGAGAATTCAAGAATTGTAAGGCAAAACGCTGTTTCGCCAATTTAAAACTCAATTAGATTCTAATTTAAAAGCAAAGCGTAGAATCATATTGAATTGTTTTGATTCAGAACTAATTCCTCATCCACTCTGCCATGTACTGTTATAACGAAATAATTTGAAGCAGTTCCAGGCTTTCACTACCGGGGATTAATAAATTCATCTTAAAAGTACCCCCGGGTTTTAACCCGAAGTATTAATTTCTATCCCACACTCACAGAACTTTATTCTATTAAAAGGGGTTTATATTTTTGTCTGCTTAATCCAATACTTGCCATCCTGTTTACCAGATACTAAGATATTTTAGAATCCTGAACTGACAATATCCAAATCCCGTCAGGGATGAAATTATAATAGAAAAATAAATAAAAAAAATCCCACAAAGCTCCTTACCTGGCTTTTCGTTCCCTGGGCCCTGCTGAAAGCAACCGTCAACGACAATGATTTCTAAGGTATCTTACTCAGATCATGAATGTGCTCAACTCACTAGCAAGTATTTGCCGATTTTACTTGTTAATTTGAATAAAATATTTCGATATATTTTATAATCATATCTTGCTATTGATACAATAATTCATAAAATTTCTCATAATTATTTTAATGCACTTAATAAATAGTGTAAAGATAAGTTCGAAAATAATAATAAAGGGAATGAATAAAATGCGGGGAAAATAAATCACTAAGCTTTCAACAATTAAAAATTTGGTAACTAAATTTCCTTATCATTATAACTTTATTAAAATAAATGTGCCTGAGGAACAGAAAAATTATAAATGAATGAGAATATTGAAAGATTAAAATCTATTTATAAACCTGTGGCTTTTTGCTCAATGGGATTGATAATTATTTATAGTCTTTTAAATTATATCTTAATAATTAAGTTAAGGCTCTTTGAGATTAATGAAGAATTTATTGAATTTTATCTTCCCTTAAGCCTTTCAATTATTCTTGTCCTGATACTTTTAAGGCCAATAATCAATCATTTAGATTTAGGCCGGAGGGCAAAGGATTTCTGGACATTTTTTTCCGTAGCATTAGTTACGGTACCAATCATAGTATTTCAAAACTATTTGAATATTGAAACTGGAAAATTAACACGCGTATCCAATCCGTCTGAAATTATTAAACTGCCCTTAACTAAGTACTATGCAATTACAAATTATTATATAGATTTTAAAAATTATTGTTTTAGTGATTTTACCGATCAGGAAGCGCATGGGTATAATATTAGCTCATATTATGCTGCGCCGCTAAAATCTTCTGAAGATCAAATTAATACAGATACATGGTTTTGCTGTAGTTATCACGATGTTGTAAATGTTGATTCACTAATCAAACCTTGTTTTGATAATAACCGGACTAAGTTTTTAGTTGCATCCGATATGAATGATATTAACCATTTCGAAAGACTTAATAAATCGAATGAATACGACAAATTCTCGGAAAGAGTTCGCAAAAATAGTCGCAATGATAATATAATTTTATTGAAACCTGAATACGGAATATTTATTGATAGGACAGGAACTCTTTTAACCTGGTCGTTATCTTTATTTGCTTTTTCTAATTTTGTCCTTTTTTTTATTTTTATTTTTGTCCGTTTCAACGAAGTTGCAAATACTAAACACAAACAAAAAAAGTCCGGTTATAGAATAAGATTAAATAGGATCAAAGATAATTTTATTGTACTTTTTCCTCATCACGGATATATAGCAACACCGGTTATAATTGATATAAATTTATTAATATTTATATTGATGATATTAAACGGTACTAGTTTCACATCGCCGGGTGTTAAAGATATAATTAATTGGGGCGGTAATTTAAAGGATCTTACTTTAAATGGTGAATACTGGAGATTAGTTACATGCATGTTTGTGCATATTGGATTTTTACATCTAATTTCCAATTTATTGGTATTGTTTTTTATTGGATCTTCGCTTGAACCTGTCTTAGGTTCATATAAATTTATTTCCGGATATTTTATTTGTGGAATTTGCGCGAGTTTATGTAGTGTTTATTTTACTAAAAATGCTGTATGTGCTGGTGCATCGGGGGCAATATTTGGTTTGTGCGGTATTTTGTTATTTCTTTTGGTATCGAAAGGATTTAATAAAAAAACAGCTAAATCTTTATTATCTTTTTTCGGACTTTTAATTTTAGCTAACTTTAATCCGTGGCTAAAAATCAAAAATATTGATATTGCAGCTCATTTAGGCGGTTTAGCGTCTGGTTTTTGTTTTGGTATACTTGAAAGTGCTTATAGAGTAATTAACAAAAAGACCCGTTAATAATTAATTGAATTAAAACTGAGAAACAATTGAAAATGCAATGTAAAGAATACATTTTATTAATTTATGTCAAATATCCGTTACTATTCCATCCCCAAGAATTCAGGTAGGAAATTTTAGAGATAATATTTTGTTACAAATATTACTTGCCAGTCTCAATTAAGTTTAATTTTGTTCCTTCACACCTTTAATCAATGGCCACAAAGAAAAACCAAATTGACGAGCAGTTAGCACATAAATTCTATTCGGAACAGCAACTCAGAAGCCATTATATTCTTAGCTGTTGCTGCAGCATCACCTAAAACAACGGGTTTGCTTTAACAATAAAAGCAAATGTTACAATATAAATCAGGCAGAACGGCCCGGCTATTCTTGGAACTTTACCTTGCGTTAATTCACCGATGCTGTTTGTTATTTAAATTCCTCCGGGTTCCTTTTATTAATGTCGTAATTATTTTCCAGTATATACTTCTTAAGTGTGTTCAATAAGTTAACGAATTTATCAGATTATTGTTTAAGGATCTTTTAAAGTAAACGTTTAGCCCACCTCCTTCATCCCTCCTTAGAGGACAATATTTTTAAGATGGTTTTAAATATTGAAATCTGATTATCGCAGTATCGTGTTGGTAAAATATTGAACCGGACTTACTGAATTATTTTATCTGGCAAAAAAAACAGTGTTTTCTAAAAATAAATTGAATTAATTTTGCACTCGTAAATAACAGGGATTGTTTGGCATAACCCCGGTATTGCTTTTAAAATGTTTTTTAAATCACTATTATAAAATAAATTGTTTCATTGACATTTTGAATGACGTGTTGAAATATACACGGAATTTTATTTTGTGAGGTTCACCTTAAATGTGAGCCTCACATTTTGGATTTAAATTGATCACCAAATTCAGAACGATACACTTCCCCTCCTTGATAAGGAGGGGAGGTCGTTGCAACCCAAACACTTCTTCTACTTATTCATTTCCATCCCATCCGTGTAGCCTGCTCGCCGTGCTTGTCATCCTGGCTCGCCGTGAGTATAGCCTTCTCGCTTCTAACATAAACACTGCATATAAATGCAAAGTTTAAGCCATCTTATCCAAAAAGTTAACTTCTTTATTTTTAATAGTTTAACAAACAGCATTTTGGGAGGGGGTGGACAAGGTTAAGCTCTTTATTTTCAATAGTTTACATTAAATTTTGTGTACATTTTAAGCCCTTTTTATGTTAACATTTCATGCCTTTTTTGTACAAATTTTTTTACTTGTATAAGTCTATATATTATAAGAGCTTACTCTTCTATATGTTGGCAAGCTTGAAAATCCGGGGGAAAAAAAATTTTCTTCAAATGAATAAATATACAATGAGTATTTTAAGGTTTATCGGCTTTGAATATTTTTTTAAAGTACTCATTGTTGCTGATTGAATTAATACGCGAAGTTTCTTCATCAACCTTTCCCCTGCTTAAAAGCTGTTTAATAAAGTTTTCGCTTGAAATAACTTCGCATCCGCATTTACGTGCAAAAGCTTTTATCCCTGTATCAGATGTTACTACGATTATATTTCTCGGGTTATCTGCGTCTTCAATTTGATGTTTGATTTTATCATCTGCGGATCTTTTATCACTGTATATTATTTTAACTATCGACGCTCTTATTGGAAGGCGCTCAAACCCGTCATAATGAATTGTAATTTTAACCGACCTGCCCTGAAAATAATTTTCAATCATAAAGATTAGCTTCTCACGTGGAGATTGCTTATCCGTCTTGATAAACTTACTAAAGGCTTTTACTTTATGAATTACATTGTTTCCGTCAACTATATAATGCTTCATTTATTAAATATAATCATAATTAAAGTTACTATTTATCATTATAAAAGTTTCCTGTTTTGGTAATTTTAAGGTCCTGTAATTCAGGAGCTTTTACTCTGATTTCAAAATAATAACCTGAGTAAATACCTACAGGGTTCCAGGTAAAGTTCATCAGCCAGCATTCAAGATCGCGCGATATTCTAATTTGCGGGGCAGAGACTTCCTTTGCCATAAAATCATAACTGCCTGCTACAGAAAATTTCCATTGTTTTGTTAGATTAAAATCCATTCCTGCACTAATATTGGATGATTCTGTTGATAAACTTGGATTATTTTTACTAAACGAATAATTGTAGCTTAAATTTAAACTCCAGGGATTGGTGAAATCAGGATCACCCTGGTTATAAATTCCTTTATCAATATTTGTCTGGGTTGGTGAATATGCCTCACTTTGCAGATTACTTTTTGCTGTATCCTTGGTTGACGATTTGAATTTATCCGCCGACAGACTTGTGGATACACTAAAGTTGAAATTTGTTAACCTTAATAATCCTTTACCCTCATTAATTAAAAATTTATTTATGCTGGATCCTACAGAATCCCAGTCGTATAGAGAAAAATTTGAACTTCCCTGAAAGCTCAACCAATCGCCGGCCTGAGTATGGTAGCTTAAACTTAAATTAGATAATTTAATACTGTCCGCTGCAAAATTATAGTTTATACCGGCAGTTAAATTTAATAATTGAATTTTGTTCTCCTTTGAAGTAGTATCTGATGGATCTGCGGCGGTTTTCATGTCAAATTCATTGCCCACACTGAACGAGATATTTTGCTGTTCACCCTGGTTAAGGTAAGGATTACTTAATATTTCATTTTGATATTTATTATAAATTACAGTCTGCTTCAAATAGCTGTCATTATAAGAGCTGTAATATCCCCAGCCCGGTTTAGAAAAATCAGGTGAATAATTATATCCAACAGAAGGTGTAATAATCTGCCTTATGGCGCTTATCCCCAAAATACCCGGCTGGAACATACCATAAATTTTTGTAGAAGCAGTAACTCCGACTTGGAACGCACGGACTTCACTTATTTTATGAACATCATTTGTTACAACCGAATCACCGGTACTATCAGAATTTGATCCGGCTGAATACATACTAATATGCTTATTATACCAGTTCTCAGCATAGTTTATACTCGGTGTAAAAGTAAAATACCCAACTTTAGGGGAGGCGTTTATTGATATCTCATGCTGTACCCCCCCAATAACACTTAAGTCGCCATTTGTCTTATTTCTTTCATTTTCAAATTCACCGCTGTAATTCACCCCGATCTGCTCATACCATTTAAAATCGCTGGTTACTCCGTCTCGTCTAAACGGATACTGCTGCGGAATACTGAACGTTAAGCTTGGTAATACTTCATTAATTGTCCCCTTTACAAGGTCTTGATAGCGGCTGTAACTAAGCGACAAGCTGTTGCCGGATTCATCCCATGTTTTAGTTAGCGACGCATTTGAATAGACATCATTGGAAAGTGCCTGATTCAAATCCATTGTTGTGGACTGTATATAGCTTTTGCTTGAAAAGAAACTAAGCTGGGCGGCAAGCCTTAAAGTAGGCGTAAATATCTGCGAATGATTAACCGATATATTCCATTCTTTATCCGGCGATGTAGTTCCGTCGGAATTCGGCTCTAAAAGCATTTTATACCCGCCGCCAATACTCCCGTCAAAATCATAACGTTCATTGTACCTGAAGAGAGTATTAAATGCATAACTTCCGCGTGTATAATAATCACTGGTTAATTTTAAATCATAATAATCATTTATAGCCCAAAAATATCCGAAATGAGAAAGATAATATCCTAATGTTGCATCCTGCCCGAATGAAGGTGTAATGATGCCGGATCGTCTTCCCGATTGAAGAGGAAAAACTCCAAACGGAAGCGGGATTGGGAATGGTACGCCTCCGAAATACAACCAGATCCACTGAGCATCTAATTCCTGTTTCTCAATCACTTTCATCTCCGATGCATAAAACCAATAATGAGGAGGAGTTTCAGCACAAGTTGTAAATATGCCGTCTTTTACAAAATAAGTATCTTTATCAACTTTTTTAATTTTGTCTCCGGAGTATATTGTCCCTTCACTCTTGGTACTTGCGGCAGTTATGTATCCCCTGCCCGTCTTAAAATTATAAATCATCGATTCACCGTCATAGGCATCACCGCCCTGTGCAAGAACGGGTGTATCTTTAAATTTACCCGGAAGCGAATCATTCGGAATTCCATTAGCATTAACATCATGTGTAACAAAATCTATAAAAATATCAGCGCTTTTCAGATCTATATCTTTATATTTCAATTCGCTTTTCCCGTATAAATCCATCTTCTTGTCGGTTACATGAAAGAACAGTGAATCCCTTGAACTTGAATAAATAACCGAATCGACGTCCATAGATTTATTTTTTTTTGTTGTGTCCCGCGCTGCTAAAGAATCTTTAGATATTATACTGAGAGAATCCCTTTTGACCTGAGATTTGGTTGAATCCCCTAAGGCTAATGAATCATTAGATGATATTCTAACATTACCTTTACTGACCGGGGATAATACCTGAGTACTATGAGAACACGAAATGTTTAAGATTGCAAAAACAATTATTACAAGAAAAAAGAATTTCATTAAAAAATAATTATCCCCTTTCATTTACGAAGTATCTCGTAAATGAAAAATTTTATTACATAATATATGCAGGACAAATTATTTCTCAATATTAATAATAGTTAAGTTAAAAAATACAAATTATAAAAAATATAATAATGCAATTAGATGATTAAAGTTTATCCTCGAGTGATTACGATTTATAAAAGACCAGCGCTGAAGCGCCTTTAATACCCGCTTCATTCTTTAATTTTGCTGGAAGAACCTTAATTCTTTTTTTCAATGGTTTCAGAACCCGCAATTTAATTGTCTCATTAATGGAGTTGAAAAGAGGGCGACCAAAACCTGCAACACCTCCTCCAATAATAAATGTTCCAATATCAAGGACATTAGCCGTAGAGGCAAGTCCAACACCAAGATGAATGCCCATGTTTTTTACAACAGATACAGCAAATTCATCACCTTCAAATTGTGCTTTCTGAATTATTATTGGCGTAATTAAATTAAGATCGCCGTTAATTATTTCTAAAATTTTAGAGTCATTGTGCTCTTTTAGTTCATTTTGAACTCTTTTTACAAGATAATTATTTCCTACATAGCTTTCGACGCATCCAAAGGAGCCACAGTTGCATTTTGGCCCATTTAAATCAATCGAAATATGCCCTATCTCCCCCGCTGAGCCAAGTTCTCCCCTTAGCAGTTTGCGTTTATTAATTATACCTCCTCCTACACCTGTGCCTAAAGTTACCATTACAAATGAATCTAATTTCTTCCCGGCGCCAAATATCATTTCACCAATGGCAGCAGCGCTGGCATCATTTTCGACTATAACAGGCAAGTCAAATTCTTTTCCAATTATTTTTCCAAGATTTACTTTCTCCCATCCGGGTAAATTCGGCGGATTTTCCACAGTACCCTTTTTTGTCGATACTATTCCCGGGGAACCAATACCGATTCCCTGAATCTTTATTTTATTATGAGATAGAATTTCCTTAATTCCTTTTTTAATTTGCGATATTACTTTTTCCTGACCTTTTTCGGCAAAAGTAGGAATTGACGCTTTTTTAATTATTCTTCCCTCACGAGATACAATCCCGACCTTAATATTTGTTCCTCCAAGATCAACACCTATTGCATATTTTTCAGATTTTGGCATAAAAAGCTCTCTTTTTTAATAATTTCATAATAAGATTCAATTCTGGAATATTTTTATAAATCTTAGTAATGAATTTAACACTTAAGTAACTTTAATTAAAATTAAAAAGATTGCCCTGGAAATGAAAGAAAAATGGGATTGCCGGGGAACGAAAATGTTAGATTACGTTATAACAGGGTAACATTAAGGCCAGTTAAGCAACCTGACCTGCGAAACGGGAAATTGAAGTTGCATTGTAGAATTGCGGGTAGCAAAAAATACAAAGGTTGTTTCGGCATTACACCGGCCCCCTCTCCTTGTTAAGGGAGAAAGGATTGAAGCCGGACGGTATGTCCGGCATAAAATTTTAATTCAATCTTTTTTTGAAGCGTAATGAGCTGGCGTACAGTATCACAATTCCAAACAGGAACAGCATTAAAGTTTCGGGAATTAACTCGGAGAATGCTGCTCCTTTCAAAACAACGCCCCGGAGAATTGTAATGTAGTAACGTAAAGGAATTATATAAGTTATATACTGAATAAATTTCGGCATATTTTCAATAGGAAATGCAAACCCTGAGAGGTAAATCATAGGCATCAAAATTGCGAATTGCGCAACCATCATCGCCTGCTGCTGGGTTTTTGAAATAGTCGAAATAAATAAACCGATTCCAAGAGTGGAAAGAACAAAAAGGAAAGATGCAAATACAAGAAAAATAAAACTTCCTCTCACCGGTATTCCAAACCAAAAGACCATTACGCTTAATACTATAAGTACATCAACAAAACCCAATATTATAAATGGGATAACTTTCCCGATTATTAATTGGTAAGGCTTAATCGGTGTAACAATTAATTGTTCCAGTGTACCTATTTCACGCTCTTTTACTATTGCCATCGACATAAGAATGGTTGTAATAACCATAAGAATTAATCCCATTATACTGGGTACCATGTATACCCTTGTAGTAAGATCGGGATTATACCAAACACGTGCTTCAGTTGTTAAGGTTCCCGAAGGAGGGTTCTTTAACCCGTTTTTGTCCATTGCTTGAAGCATGATCTTTGATGAATAATTTGAAACGATTCCCTGCAAATACCCGATTACAATTGAAGTTTTATTGCCATCCGATCCGTCAAATATTGTTTGGATTGGAGCTGTCTGTCTTCTTTGTATATTTTTTTCAAAATCTTTTGGTATCACGAGAGTCCAAAGCACCTTACCGCTATTAATATCATCCGTTATCTGTTTATAACTGTCTACATTATCGTCAATTTTAAAATATCCGGAGCGTTGGAATGCTCTTATGAATTCACGGCTTGTTGAACTCTTATCCTGGTCAAAAACCGCTGTATGAACTGTAGTAACATCCATGTTCGCTGCATAACCAAGAATAATAAGCTGCATAACAGGTGCAATAAAAACAATTCCAAACAAGCGCGGGTCTCTCTTTAATTGTAGGAATTCCTTAATTATTATATTCAAAATTATTCGCATAGTATACTATTCCTTAAAATAAATTATATCCTCAGGCAATTTTTGATCTTTTATTAATTAATGCAGAGAGGAACAAAAGGACTAATGAAAAAATAGTCAGGTAAACTAATTGTGGCCAGAATGACTCGAGGCCCACTCCTTTAAGCAATATAGACCGCAATATTATAAGATAAAATTTTGCAGGAGTTATATTGGTTATAATCTGAACTACAAACGGCATACTTTCAATCGGAAATATAAATCCCGAAAGCAGCATAGACGGGAGCATGGTAACTAGAGTAGCGATCTGAAATGCAACCTGCTGGGAATTGGCGATGCTTGAGACAATAATGCCAAGGTTTAATGCAGCAAATAAAAATACCATTGTTGAAAAAAACAATAGGAATAAATTCCCTTTAAATGTTACACCAAAGAGAAAATGCCCGCCTAACAGGATAATGACTCCTACCAGGAGAGAGATAATTGTGTAAGGAAAAGTTTTGCCTATAAGCAATTCCAGCGATGTAAGCGGAGAAACATTTATTTGTTCAATTGTCCCTCTTTCTTTCTCGCGGACAATTGATAGCGAGATGGAGACGACCGCGGTTATTATTAAAATCATAACTATTAATCCCGGGATCAGGAAAACAGTGGAATCAAGATCGGGATTAAACCAGAATTCAGAGTGGATATCAAGCGGTATATATGGTTTTCTCCCAGTCGTGGCTAATACATCGCCCTGAAATTTTTGAGAATATGCTGATGTAGCGCTGTTCATATAGTTTAGTATCAACGAAGCAGTATTTGCATCTACCCCGTCGATCAATACCTGTACCTTTGCTGTTTGTTTTGAATAAAGTTTCTGGGACATATCCCGTGGAAAAACCACTACACATTGAGCTCTCTTTGTATCCAGAACGGTTTTAATTTCTTTATCATCATGTATATATCCAACAACATCAAAATAATCAGAGCTTGTAAGGGATTTTACATAATTGCGGCTGTCAACAGATTTGTCCTGATCATATACTACAATTTTTATATGATGAACATCAAAATTTATAGCGTATCCGAATATGACCAATAAAAAAATCGGGAATACAAAAAGCACGTATAGCATTCTTTTATCTCTTCTAAGCTGCCGGATTTCCTTTATTGCAATTGCTTTTATTCTATTCAACATTTTTCTTCTCATCCTTTTCAAGAAGGTAAATAAATACGTCCTCCAAGGTTGGAACAATCTTATCAAGCCTTGAAATATTAATTGAATTTTGTTCCGTCAGCACTTTTTGTAATAAAGCACGACCTTCGTTTTCATTCTTAACATTAACATGTATATAATTGCCAAAAATAGAAGTTTCATCAATCCCGCTTTGTTTGGTCAGGATATCCAGCGCAGATATTACTTTATCGCATTCAACTTCAAGAATTGTATTTGTTAAATATTTTGTCTTTAATTCTTTAGAACTTCCGCTTGCAATAATATTCCCGGCATTTATCAACGTAATGGTATTGCAAAATTCAGCTTCATCCAAATAATGTGTAGTTACAAAAACAGTTACTCCACTTTGGGAAAGTTCATTTATCAAATCCCAGAAATTCCTTCTGGAAATCGGGTCGACCCCGCCGGTTGGTTCATCCAAGAAAACAATTTTCGGCTCATGTATTACTGCAATTGCAAGAGCAAGTCTTTGTTTTATTCCTCCTGGAAGCGATCCGGTCAGCAAACTCTGCTGGCCCTCTAAATATGCAACTTTTAAAACCCATTTTTTTCTTTCAGCAAGTTTTTGGTTGTATAGGCCGTAGACACCGCCGAAAAAATTAATATTTTCTTCAACCGTTAAATCATTGTACAAAGAGAATTTTTGGGACATATACCCGATCTCGGTTTTAACTTTATCGGGCTGGTTCATTACACTGTATCCCCCAACCATGGCATCGCCTGATGTTGGTTCAAGGATACCGCAAAGCATCCTGATAGCAGTAGATTTTCCTGCGCCGTTTGCGCCGAGAAATCCGAATATTTCTCCTTTATTTACGTTAAAAGAAATACCGTCTACGGCAATAAAACTTCCGAATGTCCTGGATAATTTATTTACTTCAATAGAAAACATTTTTTATATTCCTGTTAACATGGTTTTGTCTTAAAATATAATTTGCATTATCAGCAAAATGTTTGGGCTAAAGCCCGGTTACAAGTCCGTTAATTATTCCCCGACTTAAAAGCTCGGGTTACTTTAAATGTCATTTTCGCCCTTTAAGCTCTGCTGAAATTTGCTTTCCCGCATTCTGATAAATACCAGAGTAGCGGCAGGCCAGGTAAGTAACCTGACCTACGTTGATCAATATATTTTTTTACCGGTTGATTTTTCCAGTCTGATTTTTGCTATTTCATAATCAACAAGTGCGTTATTGTAATTAGTTTGCGCCTGAAGCAATGCAGCTTCTGAATCGATTAATTCGGTACTTGATGCTGTCTGAGTATTATACATCTCTTTGGTCATCCGGTAATTTTCTTCAGACTGATCAACTCCAAGCTTTGCTACATTAACTTTATCATAAGCTCTTTTAAAGGTTAAATAATTCTGATAGACTTCAATTTCAACTGCATCTTTTAATTGTGAAAGCGAAGTCTCCGTCTGAATTTTATTTTGTTCGGCAATATTTGATTGTGCTGAAGTATATCCCCAGTTCCATATAGTCCATGATAATGTTACACCCGCGTCCCAGCCATACTTGAACTGATCAACAGCGGGAAGAATTCTTCCATTCGGTTTATCGTCATAATAATCTCCGAAAAGATATACGGAAGGATACCATGCTGAATTGGCCGCACGCACGTTTTCGGTACTTGCCTCTAACCGGTATTCAAGAGACTTTAATTCATCCCTCTTATCTTTTGCTTCATTCTGCAAGTCTTCTATTTTATAATCCGCAACTTTAATTTCAGGTTCCTCGACTTTAATTCGCGTCGGCTCTTCCAACGGTATATTAATTGCCTGGTTAAAGGTCATTCTTGCAATATCAAGCGTATTGTCAGCTACTATTTTTTGAAGATTTATGGAGGAATATTGTACTTCAAGTTTTAAATAATCGTTTTGAGTTGCCTGCCCGTTGGAAAGAAAATTTTTAGTATCATCCACATGCTTCTTTACCTGGTTTAAATTTTCCTGAAGAACGCTGTCGTTTAATTGAGCCTCGTAATAATTCCAGAAAGCATTTTGAATTTTAAATGCTGTTTCATTCAAATCTTTTTGATAGTCCGAGTTTGCTGCTTCATAGTTTGATTTTGCGGCATCTCTTAACGACGTCAACCTGAATCCTGTAAATAAAGGCTGCTGCAAGCTCGTCTTTAATGTGTAACTATCCAATATTGTAGGAGAAACCACAATCGGCTGCGGGAAAAAAGGCAGCGATACTTCAAACGGCGGAATATTGCTCAGCCGTGTATAGCTTGCCGAAAAGCCGAGCTGCGGCAGTAACTGCGAAGTTGCCGCTGTTACCTGAGAAGATGCACTTATTAATTTAGAATATGATATTCTTAAATCTTTACTGTTTTTAAGGCCAATCTCAAGGCTTTCCTTTAAAGTCAGTTCCCTGCTTTGGGAGTACAAAATAACAGGTACCAGTATGACTGCCAAAATAAATTTTTTCATTTCAAATCCTTGTTCATTTTCTTTAACTATAAACTTTTATCTTAGATAATTTATGATACACTATCTTTAATTTCCCCGATTAAATGAATAAAAACATTTTCAAGAGATATTGGTATTATTCTATGGTCTATCATTTGAATACCATTCTCTACCAATAATTTTTCAATAAGCTCGAAATCTTTTCCATATTCTGCAACAACTACATCCAGGCGGTCGCCGAACATTTGTACTTCGAAGCCGCTTTTCGATTTTAATATATTATACGCTTGTATAATAGGGGAGCAGACAATTTCTATTATTGATTTATTCATTGACATTTTTATTTTCTTTGGAGTATCAAAACTTAAGACTTCACCTTTATTAAGAAGTGCAACCCTGTTGCACCTTTCAGCTTCATCAAGATATGGCGTGGACATAAAAATAGTTACTCCGTCCTGCTGAAGATTTGAAAGTATTTTCCAAAAATCCCTTCTTGAAACAGGATCAACACCTGTAGTCGGTTCATCAAGAAAAATTACCTTCGGCTTATGGATTAAAGTACATGCTAGAGCAAGTTTCTGTTTCATACCGCCTGAAAGATTATCAGCAAGCCTTGTCCTGAACGGAGTAAGCCGTGTAAACTCGAGAAGTTCATTCCGCCTGTTTTTGTAATCTTTAACGCCATGAAGATCGGCAAAAAATTCAATATTCTCGTCAATTGTTAAGTCGCCGTACAGGCTAAACTTCTGAGAGAGGTACCCGATATGCTTCTGAATTTTTTCCTTATCTTTCACAAGGTCAAATCCAAATAACTCAGCCGTCCCTTCCGTAGGGATAAGAAGACCGCAGAGAAGTCTTATAATTGTTGTTTTGCCTGCACCGTCCGGGCCTACCAGTCCAAACATTTCTGCAGGTTTTACGTCAAATGAGATACCTTTTAAAGCCTTTACATCGCCAAAATTTTTCTTAATATTATTTACTCTAATCGTTGTTTCCATATTTCAATAATCGTTTTTCGTTTTTATTATCCTTAATTCCAAAATAATTTTAGTGCAAATTTATAACAGCATCTGCGGGCATACCGTCTTTTAATTCATAATCCGGGTTAGGAATATGAACCTTTACCGCATAAACAAGTTTTGTCCGTTCATCTTTTGTCTCAATATTTTTAGGGGTGAACTCCGCATCCGGCGAAATATAAATAACTTTACCGCTGAAAGTTTTGTTTTTATAAGAATCAACAGTTACAGAAGCTTCCTGCCCCAATTTAACTTTACCGAGTTCCGTTTCCGACACGTATATTTTTAAATCGACATAACTTAAATCCGATATCATAACAAGCGATGAAAGCTGTGTAACGCTTTCCCCTGCTTCCACAAACTTTTTTACAACAAAACCGCTTATTGGTGCGATTACATACGAATCAATTATGTTTTTTCTTAAAAGATTTGATGCAGCTATCTGTCTGTCAAAGTTTGCTTTTGCTTCTTTTATTTCTTCAGGCCTGGCTAAATTCTTCATTTTTTTCAAATTTTCTTTTGCCGAATTATACTGTGCATCTGCAACCACATATTTATTCAGAACATCATCCCATTGCTGCTTAGTTATTGAATTCGCGGCATATAATTTTTCATTCCTGTCTTTTGTCAGCATTGCATAATCATAATTGCTCTTAGCCTGATTTAAAGCATCTTCCGCTTGCTTAATATCTTCTGCCCGCGCACCCTTAACCAGTAATTCCAGTTGGGCCTTGGCGCTTTCTACTGCTGCATCGGATTCCTGTAATTGAATAGCTGTTAAATCATGGTCAATGGTAATTAATGTATCGCCCAGACTGATCTTATCGCCTTCGTTAAAATATAATTTTTGAATCTGCCCGGTTACTTTAGATGATACAGTTACATTAGTTGCTTCAATAGTGCCTGACGCTTCTATTTTACTATTTTCATTTCCGTTGCCACAGCTGATTTGAATAAGCGCAGCGGCAGCAATTAGTACCCACATTATTACTTTCATTTAGTAACTCCGTTTTTAAGTTTATTAAATATCTTTTTACCTTTTTCATTAAGTATACTATTCATAAGAATTTCGATTATAGCTTTAAAAGATTCCTGAAGGCTTACGCTGTTCCTTACCGAATAATCCGGATTGACTATCGATCTGATCGAGGCAATAAAAATGGACAGAATAATCTCCGTTTTATAATTATAGAAATAACCTTCAGCTTTGCCCTGTTCAAATATTCTTGAAAAATTTGCGGTTATCTGTTTTGCCCTGAAATCGTCAACTTCCTTCCAAATTTCAGGTGAGTAATACTGCAAATCCATTATCATTTTTTCATTCACCTTCAGTATGTTCTCTCCAACAATAGTAAATATGTCAAAAAGCTTTTCGACCGCATTACTTTCATGATTTACATGGTTCTTTATTCTATTTATTGTTGAGCGCATATGAGTAGTCATAACTTCTTTAACGAGTTCTTCCTTGGAAGAAAAGTATTTATAAATAGTTTTTTTACTCATATGAAGCCTTGTGGCTATATCATCCATAGTAGTCTTGTAAAATCCTTCTCTTAGAAATGTTTCACATGCAAAACCGAGAATTTTTTCCCTTTCTGCAGGGTCTATAAGTACACTTTTATCATTCGGTTTTTCGGATTTGTTCGTGTGAATCTTTTTACCCATACTCCCGATGAAATTGCCTTTATCCAGGGAAACATCAATAATGTTTTTTTTCTTATTAATTTGATTCATATCTATTTTACTTTCGAAAATAATCACCTTTTCAATCCTGATAAAAGGAAAATCGGTAAAACGTCGATTATTACCGGTAAATATTTATCATTAATTAAATGAATGATTTTGGAACTATATTTAGAATAATATTTTACTCTTCCTGATATTTTGCCAAATTTCAAAAATATATCTGACTATTGTGTCATAACTTGTTAAGTACGACGGAAACTAATTATGTTTTTTACGTTTCCAATATAATAAGTGGAAACTATTTTGTCAAGAATAGTTTCCAATAATATTAACTTTTGAAAAGGGAAGTTTGAAGCAGGACACAGCACCTGAAATTATCGAAGTTTTAGAATAATTATTCTACACTAATCTTAAAGACTGCTTTCCTTGCAGACTTAATGTCTTTTTCCCAAGGGCGTAAATAATTAAATATAATTACAGTTGTTCCCGAATTGTTGGTAATAAAATTCCATATTTCTTTTCCGCCTGCACCAGGTATGGCATTCTCCGGAGGTAAATAGATCTTACCTGCATTATTGACTATATTTTCATTTAAAGGCGATGAAAGCTGCCATTCATATCCTGTTGTTGCATTTGATTTAAGATCAATCGCAAAACATTTTCCGGCTTTTATATGTATTATTTCTTCGGGGTTTGAATATTCTCCCTGGACTTTAATATCATTTTCGGATTCGTTCAGACTCAAAATATTTATCACGTTAACGGCTAGTAATTTTTTATCATTATTAAAGTCAAATCCCAAGTTAACAAAACCAATAAGTTTACAGGCATGACAGCCATCCTGCAATCGATAATTAAATATAAACTGCTGACCGCCGCCAGTTAGTTGCCTTACTGCCGGATAGTTTGTACCACTCCTATCACCCGGCCAAATGCTTACATGCGAATATTTCATTTTTATCTGTTTATACGTTATATTTTTTTCAAGCTTGATTTTAGATATATAATCATAATTATCTACATTAATCATATTCGGGCTGCCATTGACTAAAAAACAAACTTGGTTTTCATTGGCACGAAATGGAAAGACCGCATAAGCGATGTCGACTTTTCCAGTCTCCTTAAAATCACGCATAAAGCCTTCTGAATTAGTCAATTTAGTAAATTCAACCGCTTCAGGTGAAGCATTAAACTTTTTCATTTGTTCTAAAAAGCAATCCCCGAATGAACGATAACTCATTTTATCGCAGCTGTCATGTATTGCATGCATCATTTCCATACCCGGCCCCCAAATTGCACTGGCTGTAATTTTTCCGGTTATAAAAGCTGAATCTTTTTCTTGAGGTCTTATTATCGTAGTTAATAGTACAAGAGTAGTTAAAAATATCCATCTCTTTTTCATATAAACCCGATTTTATTTTAAAAAGCTTAATTTACTACCAAAGTAAAAGTAACATTGTTGTATCCTTGTGTTTCATTCTGCCATTCTTTAACATATTTAAATTTTATTTCTGTAGCTCCATTCCCTGTCGTTTTAAAATGCCAGATTTCTTTCCCGGCTGCATTAGGCAAAGTTTCATCCGGTATTAAAAAATCGCTTCCAAGAAAAGTAACAACATTTTCATCAAGCGGATTAGCTAACTCCCATTTAAGTCCGGCAGAATGATTAGACTGAAGAGAAATTTCGAATTCCTGGCCTTCTGAAAGTATTAATGATTGCGATGGATCGCTAAAGACATTAAGAGGATTACTATTTTCAAACTGAACAGAATCAAGTACAACTGATTTATTAATTGTAAGATATTTTGTTCCAAGAAAATTCCCAAGACTATCGAAGTCAAACCCAAACTCAGCAAAGCCAATCAATTCACAGTGATTACAGCCATTCCTCAATGCATAATCTACAATTATTCTTTCTCTATTATCCGGCAGTATTTCTTTTACAGGGCAGTCTGCTCCTGTACGGTTTCCAGCGAATAAAGATATATGAGGGTATTTATTCTCAAGTTGAATATATTCAGCAGAATTTTGAAGATCGTCAATATTAAGCGAGTAATAATCATCAGGATCAACTAATGCCGTATTGCCGTTAACCATAACATAACTGACACGGTTTTCATTTTCAAAGGGGTAGTAGACATAGGCAATATCTATAATGCCGAATTTTTTAAAAGACTTCATATACCCTTTACCGCCAAGAAGTTTTGTAAACTCTACGGCATTGTCTGATGCATTTGCAGCCTGCATTTCCTTAATTAAACATGAATAAAGGTCATCGCCTTTCAACAACCCGCAGTTTGCTTCAATATTTTCCATGTCATCCATTGAAGGGGTCCAGACTGCACCAGCACCAAATTTATTTTGCTGGCAATAAACCGGCTGTTCATATAAAAATATAAAATATGTAATAAGAATAGTAAAAAAAAGACAAGATGTAATTGTTCGCATAGTAATTATTCAAACGGCTAATTCTTAATTAACATTTATGAGAATATTAAAATAATAATAATTTTGCTTAGAAAAATAGGAAGTATTAAGACAATAATATTATCTATTGACCATATATAAGTCATCGTATTATTCCTAACCTAATTCATAGCTTATTTTTTTACTTCTACAGTTTTTATATTAGCTTCTTTTGACTCCGAATAAAATATAAAAAAATGAGGCCGAAAAGGCCAAAAAAGAGGCGCATAGAATAAATAAGCACAATTCCGACTGAATCATTTGAGAAATTTTAATTACGCTTTATTAAATTAAAATATCTCTTATTTTTATTCGACAATGTTATTGAAATAATTGCAAGAATTAGTTATAAATTGTCTATTTCAAAACATTATAGTATTTTTCATATATGAAATTATTTTATAATTAGGGGAACCACTAAATGATTTGTAAATAAGAATATTTTATTTTTAGGAAAGAGTATAGTATGGAAAGACGTGATTTTATTAAAAAAAGCGCTCTTGCTACAATGGCGCTTGGTTCTTCTGTTACTCTTGGAAATTTTTCAAATATTTTTGCCTCTAATTTATTGGCAAATAAATCATTTGATCTGGTTGCAATAAAAGGAGCTGAACCTGATATCATGTTTGATAAGGGAATAGCTTCGCTTGGCGGCATGACTAATTTTGTAAAGAAGGGTCAAAAAGTTGTTATCAAACCAAATATAGGATGGGATGTTGTTCCTGAAAAAGGTGCAAACACAAATCCTAAACTTATAGGAAGAATTATTCAACATTGCCTTAACGCCGGAGCAAAAGAAGTATTTGTATTTGACCATACCTGTGATAATTGGAACAGATGTTATACAAATAGCGGAATTGAAAAAGCCGTAAAAGATGCCGGTGGAAAGCTTGTTTCCGGCGCCACAGAAGGTTATTATCAGCAAGTTGCAATAAATCAGGGCAAAGCTATAAAAAACGCAAAAGTACATGAATTAATATTGGAATCTGATGTGTTTATAAATGTTCCCGTGCTGAAGCACCATATGTCCGGAAAATTAACCGTTGGAATGAAAAATATGATGGGCGTAGTTTGGGATAGGCAGGAATGGCATAGAAACGATTTACAGCAAAGTATTGCTGACTTTGCAACTTTCAAAAAGCCTAATCTCACGGTAGTTGATGCTTATACAGTTATGATGAAAAACGGCCCAAGGGGGACATCATTAGACGATGTAGTTTTGATGAAGCAGCAGATAATCAGCACCGATATAGTAGCTGCAGACGCCGCCGCAGCAAAAATTTTCGGCGTAGAACCAGATGATATTCCTTATATTAAATTTGCCGACCAAATGAAAGTAGGGAAAAAAGATTTGAGTAAATTGAATATAAACAGGATAAAGTTATAGGCATTGCACAAACAGAGCCGGTATACGATGGAAATAGATTTTTCAGATGAAGCTTTCTAGTTTAAAAAGAATAAGGTTAATAGTATCAATTTTTTTCTTCTTATTAATTTCAATATTATTTCTTGATTTTAATAACTCACTGTCACCGGCTTATACAAACTATTTTACATTTTTTCAGTTTGTCCCATCTTTAATAAAATTTTCCAGCTTAGCGGGAATTGCAGCAACCGGGTTTATATTTGTAATAATTCTGACTGTTCTGTTTGGCAGAGTTTACTGCTCGAGTATCTGCCCAATGGGAACTTTACAAGACATATTTTCATTTATCTCCAAAAAACTACGTAAAAAGAAATACTTTCACTTATTGAAGCCGGCAAACGTTCTTAGGTATTCATTACTATGTTTATCAATTATTTTCATTTTATCAGGCAGTTTGTTCCTAATTAATTTACTTGATCCTTACAGTAATTTCGGCAGGATCTATACACAATTGTTTAAACCTCTACTTCTTAATGCCTATAACTTTACGGCAATTGCGCTTGAAAAGGTTAATTTATATTGGATTAATCCGGTTGAGATGAGGGGTACAAATCATTTTACATTGATCTTTCCCGCTGCATTTTTATTACTTGTTTTCCTGTTTTCCTTTTATTCCGGCAGATTATTCTGCAATACAATTTGTCCGGTAGGCTCATTACTTGGATTAATTTCAAAGATTTCAATATTTAAAATTAATATTGATGAGAAGAATTGTATAGGTTGTAAGCTATGTGAACGTACATGCAAATCGGGATGCATTGATAAAAAAGAAAAAACAGTTGATTTCAGCAGGTGTGTTAGCTGCTACAATTGTTTCAAAGTATGCCCATCGGAAGGAATTACTTACACATTTTCATACAACAAAAAAGAAGTTCAGAATGCGAAAGGCATAGATTCTTCTAAAAGGAAATTTTTAATTTCCGCAGCAATATTTCTTGCCGGTTCAACTAAAATAGTTTTTGCTCAAAGTAAAATAGTTAGTAAGCGACTCAGCAAGATTTCAATATTTAGAAAAATTCCCGTTACACCTCCTGGATCAATTAGTCTAAATCATTTTACAAATAATTGCACTGCTTGTCATCTATGCGTTACTTCGTGTCCGACACAAGTGCTCCAGCCAGCATTTCTTGAGTATGGAATATTGGGTATAAATCAGCCTCGAATGGACTATATAACCAGTTTTTGCAACTTTGATTGTGTAATATGCAGTGAAGTTTGTCCGAATGGTGCAATTCTTCCTGTAAAACTTGAAAAGAAAAAGTTGACCCAGCTTGGACAGGCGAAGTTTATAAAAGATAATTGCATTGTGTACACTGAAAAGACCGATTGCGGTGCATGTTCGGAACACTGCCCGACAAAAGCAGTTATTATGGTTCCTTTCGAGGATGTCAGGGCACCGGAAGTTCATAGTGAATATTGCATTGGCTGCGGCGCATGTGAGTATGCCTGCCCCATAAAGCCATATAAAGCCATTTATGTGGATGCAAACAGAGTACATCAAACTGCAAAAAAGAAGGAAGAAATAAAACTGGATAAAAAAGTTAATTACAAGGCAGACTTTCCGTTTTAATCGATATGTTTACAATCTCTTACTGTTAAAATTTAATTACGCAACCTTTCCTGCAACTCTCAATAGCCAGTTCAATAATACGAATTGTATTCATAGCTTCTCCGGGTTTTACAGCTAATTCTTTACCGTTTTCCATAGCATCATATAAGTTTTCGTAAAACAAAGAATATGACCCCGCAATTGTTTCAATTTCCCCGCTGAATAACAAACCGTTTATTTTTGTTTCTATCATTCCCCAATAATCGGGGGATTCTGCGCCCCAATCAAGCGATTTTCTATACCCAATTTTTTTTAGAGTTTCTTCCTGCGGGTCTAATCCGTTTTTAATATAAGATCCTTCAGTACCATGCAGCGTATACCTGGGTAAAGGAATTTTAGAAAGATAATTACTTTTCAAAGTAACTTTTAATCTATTATAATTTAAAATTACTTCGAAGGCGTCTATTATTTTACCAGATGGCCTTTGTGTTCTTAAATCGGCAAAAACTGAAACCGGGTTTCCGAATAAACAAACTGATTGATCAATCAGATGTGAGGCTATATCATATAAAAGTCCGGCACCCGGCAAAATTTCTTCCTTCCATGAATTGGGTTTTATATAATTTCTAAACCTGTCGAAATGAGATTCGAACTCCACCAATTCTCCAAGCATCTTGCTTTCAATTATTTTTTTAACCGTAAGAAAATCACCATCCCACCGGCGATTTTGATAGACAGTCAAAACCTTTTTCTGAGTGAGGGCAATATTGATCAGTTCATCAGCTTCCTTTGTTGTTGCAGTAAACGGCTTTTCAACAACTACGTGTTTTCCATTAATAAGTGCTTTTTTAGCCATCTCAAAATGTAAATGATTAGGTGTATTAATTATAACCAGGTCAATCTCATCGTCATCAAGCACGGCAGAAAAATCCCTAACTACCTCGATATAGGGATATAAATGTTTAGACCTGTTGCTATGCCGTTCGACGATTTTTTTCAAACGGAAATTAGGATCTGCATCGAGAAAAGCTGCATGGAAATATTCACCGGACATACCAAAACCAACTATAGCTGTATTTATTATTTTGCCCATAAGACTGCTTTCATCCTGGTTAGTAATTATATTTTGCTAATATTAAATTAAAAAAAATATTTTTCTTTTATATAATATATAAAATTATTAATACACAGGGGAAATAATATGTATCAGAAGGATTTTATTTAATCTGAAAGATTAACCCCATATTTAGTAAGTTCCCCAAATATTATTTTCGAAAATGTTTTATGATTGGAAAATAAAAAAAACTATCAATATATTTAGCAAAATTATATTTAAAATAACAGTCAAAAATGAATGAATTCAAATTCATTTGTTCAATTTCTATTTTCTGCAAGATTTATTTGATGGAGAGAATTTTATGCAAAAGATGCAGACTACCGATGAAGATATTGTTTGGACCTGTCAATACTGTGGTGTACTTAATACTGTCTGGATAGATCTGACAATAAGCGGAAAACAAGATTTTATTGAAGATTGCAGAATTTGCTGCAGGCCAAACAGGATAATAGTTACAGAAGATGAAGATAACAATGTCTTTATCGAATCAAGGCCGTGTGACGAATGAAGGCCAAAGTATATAATTACGCAATAAGTCACCAATATTTACAATTAATTATACGTATAATTAATTTTTTCAGAATTACTAATTGTTTGGTTATAATAAAGTGTATGTTACATTATGGGGAAAACAGAAAGCCCTTGCTGACGATAATTATATTTTCAAGAGCATTATCTTCTAAGAAGAAAAAAAGTTTACTTCAATATAGCCGGCAAAAGATAAATTTATTAAAAGATAGTATTTTCAGAATTACATATCCTACCTTGAGAGGGTTTCACACAAGTATGGAAAAATCATCCTTAAAATAATTAACTTTTAGGAGTTATTTTCACATATAAAGAACAAATTGTAAAATATTTCTCAATTTAAAGTATTAATCTCCAGCGAGAATAAATGTACGGCATTTGTGAAGTTGAATTATTCCGTTTTTAATTAATTTAATAACTCTTCGATTTTATATGTTAAGTTTTAATAAATATCCCTTCCTAGAAGTTAATTACGATACTAAATTATCAACCCGTCGTTCTCAAACAATTGAATAAGTCCGAAAAAGAAGAGGGTCGTAGTAATAGAATGCGAAAGCAAGGGTAAAAAATGTGCAAAGATTAAGGCATTTGTAAAAACAAGCGCCTGAAGTATGATTCTTGAGTTCAATAATAAATATTAAATGTGAAAAATATTATGAAAGAAAACAGAATTAAAATTCGAATTGATACTAATAAAATAATTCACACTATGAAGGGTGGAATCGGCGCTTCCTGGCATTCACTTTCAAGGGATATTCCAATGGAAAATGAGAAATATGAATATCCTGCAAGAATGAATGCTCAACCAAGAGGAAGTGCTTTTGGCGGAAATCCACCAATTGAAGATACAACAGCATGGGAACAATTATTTAGACATGCAAAGTGGTTAGGTTTAAATTTCATCCGTGTGGAATTAAGCCAGCACATGTACGAGCCGGAAAGGAATAAATTCGACTGGAACAATGAAGAGATGAAAGCACTCTTTAAGATTCTGAATTGGTGTGAGAAAAACGGTGCCGATGTATTTCTCCAGCAGATGTGGAGCCATGTTGAATGGAATGCATTTCCGGGAGTACATCCATTAATCAGCGCTCCGTACTCTCTTGATGACTTTGCTCTTGGAATAGCTACTCTTTTAAAATATTTAACAAAAACAAAAAAATATACTTGTATTA